>Ga0213839_1000154_pt1 | contig 138205 bp, 119 predicted proteins | sample SWPATP21_FD_160075 | JGI IMG/M metagenome (GOLD analysis project Ga0213839, IMG submission 160075) | Coastal seawater microbial communities from Marineland, Florida, United States - SWPA TP2 #1 | ecosystem: Environmental > Aquatic > Marine > Coastal | place: USA: Florida | collected 2016-08-14
AGCTCTGGCGGCAGGTTGTCGCCGGTGAAGGGAACGTTGGATTTCTTCGGTTTGCGCTTCTTCTTGGTGGCCATAACGGCTCCTTTGTAGCGCCGCCGGGCCAAACACCGAATCCAGGACACTCCCGGCCCGAAAGGGGAGGACGACAAGCAACACGGCCGCAATGCAATTGTCAAAACAGCTTTTCGCAACAGCCCAACAGCCCAGCCGCCCCATCCAAAAGCAAAAGGGCTCGACGTCATCAAGCCCTTTGCCGCCCCTCCAACCGCAGAAGCCCTACTTCTTCCGCTTCTTGCGAAAATACTGCCGCTGCCAAATGTCGACATTGCGCTCATGCTCCGCCAGCGTCGACGAGAAGATGTGTGTCCCATCGTTCTTCGACACGAAGTACAGGTACTTCCCCTCCGCCGGCCACAGCGCAGCGTGAATCGCCGCCTTTCCCGCCGACGCAATCGGCCCCGGCGGCAGCCCTTTGATGGTGTACGTGTTGTACGCGTGGTGCGTCAGCAGGTCTTTTTTGCGGATGTTCCCGTCGTAGTTCTTGATGCCATAGATGACCGTGGGGTCGGTCTGCATCTTCATCCCCTTCTTCATGCGGTTGTGAAAGACGCGGCTGATCATCGGACGCTCGAATCCTTGCCCCGTCTCCTTCTCGACGATGGCGGCGAGGGTCAGGGTCTTGTGCAGATTCCAGCCGAGTTCTTTCATGCGCGCCTTCATCTTGTCGTCGACGACGTCATCGAGGCGGCTGCGCATCTTTTGAAGGATGACTTTGGCGTCCGTGCCTTTGGCGAACTGGTAGGTGTCGGGGTAGAGGTAGCCCTCGATGCCGCCGGGCACCCCGTCTTGTCCGCCCGCACCTTTTTTGGGCACGCCGAAGGTCGTCACCAAACTCTTGTCGCGCATGGCGGAGAGGACGGCTTTTTCAGACGTGATGCCGCTTTTGCCAATGATGGCGGCGATCTCTTCTTTGCGCAGTCCCTCGGGGATGGTGAATTTCAGCTCTTTCTTGCGTCCCTTCTGCAGCTCCGCGATGAGCTGGTCGGCGGTCATCGACGGCGACAACTCGTATTCGCCCGCCTTCAGCTTCGCCGACGCCTTCGCGATGAAACGCACGTAGCGGTAGAAGGCTTCGGTGTCGGCGATGACACCCGCTTTGTGCAGCAACGACGACACCTTTTTCGGCCCGCTGCCTTTGGGGATGACGACGTTGACCGTCTTTGTGTCGGCGGGGTCTTTGGCGCTGGCCCCGACGGCTTTGACCTTGTTGTACTGCATGAAGGCGTAGCCTCCGGCGCCCCCTCCGACGACAACAAGCAAAAGCAGAATGATTTTCAGGGCTTTCATCACGGGCTCCCAGTCCAAGTGACGGCCGCGGCCGACACGTGCCGTCTCACACAACCCGCCGCATAGCACGGGTCTTCCTGCCGTCCACGTGTTTGCCGTGGCCTCGACGTCCACCGACGGCGAAATGCCAACTCACCCCCCACCAACAGCCCACCAAATGCCCACCAAATGCCCAGCAAAACGCGCTCTGACGGGGTTGACACAGCGCGTCTGGCGGCCGATGTCTCCCGCCTCCGACGCGCAATTGCGTCGGTGTTCAACCCTCGCAGGGGTGCGGCCTCCTGCGCTTGTTCGTGCCAGCGCACGACTTGTCTCCCGCCGCCGAGAGCCAACGCAAAAGGCCCTCGTCGACGTCACCGACGTCAGAAAGTTTTTCAACACATGGCTGAAACGCAAACCCAAGGCGGCGAAGAACTGTCCTTCGCCCAACTCTTTGAAGAGAGCTACGCCCGCGACGAAGTTCGCGAAGGCAAAGTGGTCTCCGGCACCATCATCAACATCACCAAAGATTTCGTGATGGTCGACGTCGGCTACAAGAGCGAGGGGATGATCGCTGTCTCCGAGTTCAACCCCATCGACGGCAAGCTGAAAGTGGCTGCTGGCGACAGCATCGACGTCCTCGTCGAAGCCTGCGAAAACGACCACGGCCTCATCGTGCTCTCGAAAGAGAAGGCCGACCGCCTGCGCGTCTGGGAAGAAATCGAAGCTGCATGCGAGCGCGACGAAGTTGTCTCCGGCACCATCATCGCTCGTGTCAAAGGCGGCCTCTCCGTCGACATCGGCGTCAAAGCCTTCCTCCCCGGCAGCCAAGTCGACCTGCGTCCCATCCGCAACCTCGACAAGCTCATCGGCGAACAGTTTGACTTCAAGGTCATCAAGTTCAACCCCAAGCGCGGCAACATCGTTCTCTCGCGTCGTGTTCTCCTCGAGAAAGAGCGCGAAGAGCAAAAGAAAATCACCCTGCAAACCCTGCAGGAAGAAGCGGTCATGCAAGGCGTGGTCAAGAACATCACCGAATACGGTGCGTTCATCGACCTCGGCGGCATCGACGGCCTGTTGCACATCACCGACATGTCTTGGGGCCGCGTGCAGCACCCGAGCGAGCTCTTCCAAGTGGGCGACGAGGTCACCGTCAAGGTGCTCAAGTTCGACCGCGAGAACGAGCGCGTCAGCCTCGGCCTGAAGCAAATCCAAGAAGACCCCTGGACCACCGCCCACACCCAGTTCCCCGTCGGAACGAAGGTCAAAGGCAAGGTCGTCTCGCTCACCGACTACGGCGCGTTCGTCGAGCTCGTCCCCGGTGTCGAAGGCCTCATCCACGTGTCCGAAATGTCTTGGACCAAGCGCGTCAAGCACCCCTCCAAGATCGTCAACATCGGTGACGAAGTCGAAGCCCTGGTGCTCGACATCGACCACGACAACAAGCGCATCAGCCTCGGCATGAAGCAAGTCGAGCCCAACCCCTGGACGCTCCTCGAAGAGAAGTACCCTGTGGGCGCCGTTATCCGCGGTCAGGTTCGCAACATCACCGACTTCGGCATCTTCGTGGGCATCGAAGAAGGCATCGATGGCCTCGTGCACATCTCCGACCTCTCCTGGACGACGCGGGTCAAGCACCCCAGCGAAATGTTCCAGAAGGGCGACGAAGTCGAAGCCGTGGTGCTCAACATCGACGTCGAGAACGAGCGCTTCAGCCTCGGCATGAAGCAACTGCACGAAGACCCCTGGGAGCGCATCCCGCAAGAGTACCCCCGTGGTGCTCGCGTCAAAGGCAAGGTCACCAAGATCACCGACTTTGGCGCCTTCGTGGAAGTCGAAGCTGGCATCGAAGGTCTGGTTCACGTCTCCGAAATCGCTGCTGAGCACGTCGACGACCCACGTCGCTACGTGAACATCGGCGAAGACGTCGAAGTGATGATCATCGACATCGACCAAGAAGACCGCAAGATCGGCCTGTCGATCAAAGCCGTGGCCGCCGCCGAGCAAGGCGTCGACTACCGCGCTTACCTCGCAGAAGGCTCCTCCAAGGCGACCACCACCACCAACACCGGTGGCATGGGCACCTTCGGCGACGCCTTCCAAGACCTCGGCGACTTCGGCAAAGACTGAGTGCAGTCTTGCCCCAGCCATCTGGTTTGAGGAACACAAAGGCGCCTCCCTTCGGGGAGGCGTTTTTGTTTATGGTCGACACATGACGAACCAGCTGCTGACGACCGACACCCCCAAAGGCTTTTCTGGCGTTCGCCTGCTGACCCTCAACCGCCGCGCCAAAGACAACGCCCTCGACGTCGAGCTGCTCACCCAGCTCATTGCCGCGTTTGAAGAAGCCGACTTGGATTCATCGGTGCAGGCGGTGGTGCTCACCGGCGCAGGCGACGTGTTTTGTGGCGGAGGCGAGCGTCATCTCGACGCCGACGGCTCGTTGTTGCCCCCGTCCGACTTCGAGCAGCGGGTGTTCGACGATGTGCTGCGCACCTTGGAGAGTTTGCGCACGCCCGTCGTCGTCGCCGCCAACGGGGACGCGCGCGACGCTGGCGTGGGGCTGGTGTTGCGCGCTGACCTCGCCGTCATGGACGCCTCGGCGTCGTTGTCGTGCGTCGACGCCACGCAAGGCGTGTTCTCGAAGGTGGTGGCAGAGTTGCTCTATGCACAGCTGCCCCAAAAGCTGGCCAATGAAGTCGTTTTGCTGGGGGAGCCGTTGTCGGCGCAGAGTGCCAACGCGCTCGGCGTGGTGAACCGCGTGGTGGCGTTTGACGACGTGCTCGACGTGGCGTTGGGGTTGGCTGGGCGCTTGGCGAATGCGGCGTCGTCGGCGTCCAGCTTGGGGCGGTTTTCACCGTACCGCGCCGCGCTCGACGCCATGCGTTTGCGGCGGTGAAGGCGGGCAGCGCTCACGGTCGCTGACCAAGGTGTGCGGGCGGCGCATGCTCGACGGTGACGACGGCGAACGGCCGACGAGGCAAAGGGCGGCAGCTGTGGCCCCATCGTGTTGGGGGCAGCATGGCTTCAGCCGATGGTGCTGGCCAACTGAGCGTGCAGCCATTGACGACGAGCGACGCTGACGAAGGCGGTGTCGATGCCGTTCTTGGCGAGCTGAATGAAGTCGTCGGACGACAACTTTTGCGGTTTGGCCAAATGCTGCAGCAAGGAGCGGTTGGTGAAATCGCCGAACATCAAGGGGTCGTCGGTGGCGACGGAGACGAGCAGTCCCTCGTCGAGGAAGGTGCGCAGTGGGTGCTCGGCGAGGTCGTCAATGAAGCCCATGATCTCGTTGCTGACAGGGCAGCACTCGATGCCGACGCCGCGCTCTTTGACGAGGGCCCGCGCCTCTTCGCTCGCGATGAGGGACGTGCCGTGACCGATGCGCTGGGCGCCCAACACCTCGATGGCCTCGACGATGAGCGACGGCGGGGAGGCGGCGTAGTCGGGGCCGCGCCCTTGTTCACCGCAGTGGATGGTCAACGGCACGCCCGCCGCGCGCGCCGGCGCGAGGGCGTCTTTGAACAGACGTGGGGGGTAGATGTCTTCGGGGAACCCAGCGATGTCGAGGCCGATGGGGTCATCGTCGTCGTGAATCTCGGCACACGCGCGGGCGACGTGGGGCGCCTGGTGCTGCATGCGTTGCTCGGGCGTGCCTTGCAGGCCTTTTTGCCGGGAGAAGGCGGCGATGAAGGTGGCCGATGCCTGGTGCTCGTCGAAGGCGCGCTTTACGCCCCTGCGCAGGGCCGAGAGGATGTCGACGAGGGGGGCGTCGATGCGCTCGGCGTACGAAAACGGCGAGCCGCGCAACTCGGAGTGCAGGGCACCTTGGCTGTGGAGGAAGACCACTTGGTCGAAGGCGGCTTGTTCGAGGTCGTCGAGGGAGCACAGCACCGACAGCGGCAGACCAAAGGAGTCGATGAAGCGGGCGAAGCCGCCGGGGCCTGAGAAGCCGGTGGCGACGTCCTCGTAGTAGTTGCGGATGGAGACTGGGTCTTGCGGGTCGACCTCGTCGAGAACGACGCCAGCGCGGGTGCGCACCTCGGTGACGCCGTTTTTCTCGGCGAGCTTGGCGATGATGTCGGGACGCAGGCCGGCTTCGAAGTGCCGGTGCAATTCGACGGTGGGGGCATCAGAGGGGGTGAACATGACAGGCATCCAAAGCAAAACATGAACGAAGAGGGCGCCCTAGCGCGGATTTGCGCCTGGGCCAACCGGGGCAGCATCGGCAGGAGGCACAAAAGAGAACCCCCCACGGCGGGAGGGGAGAGGCCGAGGGGGATTCGGACGCGGATGGGAATGCGTCTTGTCTTTGATCTGGCAATGCGCACCCGGCTTGCCAAGTGTCAGGGGGATCTGGCGGCGAACCCTCCACAGTTTCTCAATGGGCCACTCAGTCGGCGAGGACGTCTTTGCGCATGTTTTTCAACAGCTTCTTGTCGCTCATCTCGTCGAACAGCTTCTGCGAGTTGCTCATGACGTCGGCGAAGGCGGTGTCGGGCTCGCCGAGCCACTGCTGGGCCATTTTCTCGCCCTCGTGGAGGTCGTCGGTGAGCCCGGCTTTCATGGCGGCGTGGGCCAGCTCTTCGATGGATTCGCCGCCGTCTTTGAGGCCGCCGAACTTCAGCACCAGGTCCATGTTGGCGACGTAGAGCGACTTGGAGATGTGGATGGGGTCGGCCTCGTGCCCAGCGTCGGGGAGGTTCATGAACTTCGACGACGCGAAGTCGGTGTCGAGGTTCTTTTTGTACGACTTGACGGGGTTGCGGGTTTCGTCGAGTTGCACGGCGCCGTCGAGGGCCTCGACGTAGATGGGCACCCAACGCAAGTTGCGCCGCAGCTCGTGAATGCCGACGTCGCCCTGCAGCTCGTTCATGTCGTAGGGCACCTTCTCAATCTTCTTGATGCGGCGCGACAGCTCCGAGCGAATGGTCTGCTTGTCGTCGTCGTAGCTCTGCCACGGCGTTGCTTGCAGGGTGTCGATGAGGTCTTTGATGGCGGGGATTTGCCCTTTGTCGTCGGGCATCCACTTGCTTTCGACGAGGGAGACCAAGTCTTTCTTGGTGTCGGCGACGGCTTGGTCGAGGACCTTTTGCACGCCGGCGGGGACGTTGGCGTCTTTGCCGGTCTGCGCGTAGTCGCGCGCGCCTTTGACGGCACCGAGTTGGTCTTCGAGTTCTTTGGCGACCTCTTTTTGCCCGCGAATGCCGTCGCCGTAGGGCTTTTGGTAGAACTTGAGCACGCCCTCGAGGAGAAACACCTGGCGGCGGATGTCTTTGCTGAGCATCACGTCGACGACGCCTTCGGGGCCTTTGCCGTCTTTCACCGCGTCGGTGACGAGGTCTTGCACCTTGGCGGCCCACTGCAGGATGCGTTCGCGGGGACGTCCCAAGCGGGGCGCATCGTAGGTGGTGAGCAGCTGGGCCACAGCCGGACGGGCCGGGCCGTCGGGTCCGGCGGTTTTGTCGGCGGAGACGGCCTCAGGTGCGTTCATCGCCACCTGCAGGCGGGCGTTCATGCCGCTCTGCATGGTTTCAGTGGACGGGGCGTGGAGCGCGCCTTGGTGCACCGTCTGCGCCGTCACACCGTCGGCAGGCAGCGATGGCTTTTTGTCGTCGTCGACCGTGACTTGTTGGGTGCTGGTGACGTCGTCGGCTTGCTGGGTGTTGACGTTTTGGCGCGCGCGGATTTGCGCTGCGTTGTTCGGCGAATTCGTCAGGCGGTTGGTCGACATGGGCCCCTCCCAGCGCCCTGCACAGAGGGCGAATCAAGACCCATAGCACGCAGACCCTGATTTTGGCGTCAGAGCGCACCTATGGGCAGGTGGCGGCCGTAGATCCGGGGGTTCCGGCGTCTGGGTCACCGGGGCACAGGCAAGCGTAGTCGTCGATGAGGTCGAGGCATGTTCCGGGCGTCGCTGCAGTGCCGACGCAGGCGTCGTGGTTGCAGTCGTCGATGTTGGCGTCACAGCGCTCGCCCTCGAATCCAGCCGGACACGCGCTGCACACGATGACGCCGCCTGCGTCGTCGCAAAGGCCGCCGTTGCAGGTGTGGGCCGCGCAGCTGGCGTCGGGCACACACACGCCGGTGCCGTCGTCGTGGTGCTGAGCGCGGCACTGTTCGCAGTGCGCGCCAACATGGCCGGCGTTGCAGATGCAGATGGCTTCGCCGGTGGCGTCGTCGCAAACACCACCAGGAGCACAGGGGTCGTCGACGGGGCAGGCCACGTCGGCCACACATGCGTAGACGTCGTTGCGATGAAAACCAGCAGCACACGCTTCGCACTCGACGCCTTCGTAACCGGTGAAACAGCTGCAAGAGGCGGCACCGTCGTCGACGGCGCAGTCGCCCACACCGGAGCAGCTGCCCTGCTCACAGATTTCGTCGACGACGCAGGTGCCGTTGTCGTCGTGAAATCCGACTGCGCAGCTGTCACACGTGGCGCCGGTGACGCCGACATTGCACATGCAGCGGGCGGGGCCGTCATCGTCGACGCAGGTGCCAGCGGGGCCACACAGGTCGTCGTCACAGGCGGTGTGCACGAGTTCGTCGCAGTGGTCGCCAGCGAAGCCGTCGTCGCAAGTGCAAGTGACGGCGACGCCGTCGCTGACGCACGCGCCACGCCCAGAGCAAGTGTTGTCGTGGCACTCGACGTCGCGAATGCAGCTGATGAGCCCATCGCTGTGAAAGCCGGGCGCGCAAGCGACGCAGCCGGCTCCGACGTATCCGAGGGGGCAGGTGCACACGGGCACACCGGTGCTGTCGTCGCAAGTGCCGTCGCCGCAGGCGTCGTCGAAGCAGCGGCTGTACACGCAGGCATCGCCCACACGGCGGAAGTCGTCGGCGCAGCGTTCACAGCTGGTGCCGGTGTAGCCCTCGTCGCAGCTGCACACCGGGGTGAGGTTGTCGGTGACACAGGTGCCATGCGACGAGCACTGGCTGGCGGGGCAGGGCTCAGGCTCGTAGGTGGCCGGCACACAGCTGGTGACGACGAGAACGCCGACCAAAAGAAGGGCAGTCGGAAGCAGGTGGCGGAGGCTCATGGGCATTCCTCCCCGTAGGTGCCGTCGTTGCAAAGGCAGATGCGGTCGTCGACGAGGTCGATGCACACCCCGTTGTCGCAAGCGTGATGCACGCAGTCGTCGACGTTGAGTTCACAGAAGTCGCCGCTGAATCCGGCAGGGCAGGCGTCGCACACCACGACGCCGCTCGACGCATCACACGTGCCGCCGTTGCAGCTGAACGCGTCGCAGACCTCGTCGACGACGCAGTTGCCATCGCCGTCGTCGTGAAAGCCGGGGTAGCACTGTTCACAACGTTCGCCCGCGTGAGTGTCGTCGCACACACAACGCACAGCGCCGGTCGTGTCGTCGCAGGCGCCCCCGTCGGTGCAGCTGTCTGCGTCACACGCCTCGTCGACGGCACAAGCGCCGTTTGACGCGAGGTGGTGTCCTTCGGCGCATGCTCCGCAGCTGTCGCCGGCGTATCCGTCGTCGCAGTCGCAAAGGGGCGCGCCGTCGACGACAGTGCAAGTGCCCCGGCTGTGGCAGGCGGAGGCGTCGCACGCCGGCACGAAGCTGCAGGAGCCGTCATCGTCGACGACAAAGTGTTCGGCGCACATGTCGCAGAGGGCGCCGGCGTAGCCGGGCAAGCATTCGCAGCGGGCGACGCCGGTGGCGCCTTCGCAGCGTCCGTTGTCACCGCAGGTGTCGGCGCTGCATCCGTCGACGATGTCGTCGCAGAAAGCGCCGGCGAATCCGTCGTCGCAGTCGCAGGTGACGACGTTGTCGGCGACCGAGCAGGAGCCACGCCCAGAGCAGGAGTGGTCTTGGCATTCGCGGTCGAGGGCGCAGCCGCCGGCGCCGTCATCGTGCCAGCCAGGCCCGCAGGTGTCGCAGTCGACGCCGACGAACGGCGGAATGCAGGTGCACTCCACGTCGAGAGCGCCGGGCGCGCAAGTGGCGTTGGCCGGGCAGGAGTCGTCAGCGCATTCGACGTTGCCGGCGACGACGCAGGTGTCGTCGTCGGCGCGGACATAGCCCTCGTCGCACATGGAGCACACCGCGCCGGTGTACCCGTCGTCGCAGGCGCACACCGGGCGCAACTCGGGCGCGGTGCAAGTGCCGTGGCCAGAGCAGGCTGGGGTGGGGCAGATGTCGGCTTCGGCCGGAGCGGTTTGGCAGCCAGTGACGACGAGAAACAGCGTCGTCAGCGTCGAGAACAGGATGAACTGATGCATGTTGTTGTGGTTCACCATCAGCGCACCCACGCCGAGAGGATGAGGTTGTTGGGCCCAGCACCACTGCCGAAGTTGACCGTCCAGAACGTGTTGCCGTCGTTGGCGTACGCCTGGATGTAGCCATGGCAGGTGCCAGCGGTGTAGCAGTTGTCGGGCATGTCGACGTAGGCACCTCGAGGAGACGGTGCAATCGGACTGCTTTGGTTCAACATCGAGATGCGGAAGTCGTTTTGGTTGCAGCCAAAGTCGATTTCGTTGGCGTCCTCGTCGGCGAGGCACATGTCCCAGAAGGGCGAGTTTACGTACTGGCCCTGCGAGATGTTGCGCCAATCGCTGAGGTTCAGCGGCGTGTAGAAGTTGGGGTCGTGGGTGTCGAACACGACGGTGCCGTCGCCTTGGTGCACCGTGTAGCGGATGTCGGGGTTCGAAGGCGTGCCCGCGTGCTGCATGAACCGATGCCGCTCGACCCACATGAGGCCGTGCGGTGTCTCCCATGGGGCATGCGACAGTTCGTCGCGGCTGCCGCTGAGCACCGACGTGTCGATGGCGAAGCTGAAGAAGTTGTTCTTGTTGGCGTGGGGGTTGCGGTCGATGAGACCCGCGCTCGCTGTCCCAATGAGTGTCCAGCCCCAAGACGCTGGCGTTTGGTCGCAATACATGGAGTAGGTCGATGCCAATGTTGGCGTCGGTCGCAGCAGGGTCGCCCCCGACGTCGACAGTCCAAAGTAGATGTACGCTTGGTAGCAGTCGCGTGGCAGCGGCGTTTGGCACACGTCCGAAATGCAGCTGCCGGTGTCGGGACCGCCGCCTCGGTCACAGTCGGTGGAGACCGAACACCCTGCACCAGCCACACACCTCGGCGCGCCTGAGTTGCCGCCGCAGTCGACGTCGGTCTCGTCGCCACTGAGCACGCCGTCTTCGTAGTGTTGGACGCAAACGTTGGTGTCGATCTGGCAGCCGTACGACGCGTATCGGCAGTCGGACGCCAGGTTGCAGCTCTCGCCGTACTCACAGCCGGTGCAGTCGGCGCCGCCGCAGTCGACGTCAGACTCGTCGGCGCTGACGCGCCCGTCGATGCAGTGGTCGTCGACGCACAGGCCGGTGCTGACCGAGCAGTAGCCCGAGGCGCAATCGTCTGGCGTGGTGCAGGCCTGGTCGACGACGCAGCCGGTCGCGCAGCTGCCACCACAGTCGACGTCGCTTTCGTCTCCGTTTTGGACTCCGTCGGAGCAAGGGTCGACGGTGCAGGTGTTGTCGGGCAGGCATTCGTCGCTGGCGCAGTCGCCCCCGACGCTGCAGGCTTGGCCGAGGCCACAGCCGCGGGCGCAGACGCCGCCGCAGTCGACGTCGGATTCGCCCGACGTCAGCACGCCGTCGAAGCAGCTGTCGTCGACGCACTCAAGGTTGTCGACGTTGCACAGCCCGCTCTCGCAATCGCCGCCGTCGGCACAGTCTTGGCCGCTGACGCAGTTGGCGGCACAGCTGCCGCCGCAGTCGACGTCGGTCTCGTCGCCGCTGCGGAGGCCGTCAAAGCAGGTGTCGACGACGCAGGTGCGCGAGAACAAGTTGCACACGCCAGAAGCGCAATCGGCGTTGGTGTTGCAGGCCGCGTCGACGGCGCAGAGGGCTTGGCAGTCGCCGCCGCAGTCGACGTCGCTCTCGGTGCCGTTGCGCACAGCGTCTTCACAGCGGTCAGACACGCAGCGGTTTGTCGTCGGGCTGCACAACGCCGACGCGCAGTCGTCGGCGTCGACGCAGCTGGCGCCGGTGCGGCACTTGGCGTTGCACGTGCCACCGCAGTCGACATCGGTCTCACCCGTCGTCAACACCTCGTCGTGGCAGGTGTCGGCGACACACCGCGGGTTGGCGCCTTGGGAGCAGATGGCATCTCCGTAGCAGTCGTCGTCGACGACACAGCGCTTGCCGAGGAAGCACGCCTTGCAGTCGGGGCCGCCGCAGTCGGTGCTGGTTTCGTTCTGTCCGAGGACGCCGTCGGAGCACAGGTCGGGCACACAGGTCTGGGTGACGGCCGAGCAGATGGCCGACTGACAATCCTCGGCGTCTTCACAGCGGGCGCCGCTGCTGCATTTGGCGTCGCACACGCCGCCACAGTCGACCGACATCTCGCCCGGCGAGAAAAACCCGTCGGCACAGGTGTCGTCGACGCACACGCCGGAGGCACTGCAGATGCCCGACGCGCAGTCGGTGCCGTCGCTGCAGCCGACGCCGAGCGCACAACGCGCAGCGCAGTTGGGGCCACCGCAGTCGACGTCGGTTTCGCCGTCGCTCAAGAAGCCATCGAAGCAGGCGTCGTCGATGCAGGTTCCCGTCGACGAGCACACGCCCGTGTCGCAGTCGGCCCCGCTGTTGCAGCTGCTGCCTGCGCCACATTTGCGCCAGCAGTTGCCGCCACAGTCGATGCCGGTTTCGGCGCCGTTTTGCCGGTTGTCTTCACAGTAGTGAGCACGGCAAACGCCGAGGGCACCACAGATGCCCGACGTGCAGTCGCTGTTGTCGTTGCAGGCGGCGCCTTCAAAGCAGGTGGCGGCACACGACCCGCCGCAGTCGGGGTAGGTCTCGTCTCCGTTTTGCACGCCGTCAAAGCAAGTGCCGCCGACGCACACGCCATTGATGGAGCACACCGTCGACGCGCAGTCTTCACGAAAAGTGCACACTGCACCGACGCCACAGGGGGCGCAGTCGGCCCCGCCGCAGTCAACGTCGGTTTCGTTTTGCCCGACGACACCGTCGTCGCAGGTGCCTTGGCATTGGCTCCAGCCTTGTCCCTCGAACGTCCACTCATCCTCCCAGACGGTGCCGAAGTAGGTGTTGTAGACGTCCCAGGGGCCGATGCCGAGGTTGAACCCCTGGCCAAGAATGGACACGTCGACCTCGCCACCGAGCAGCACCTGCATGCGGCTGGTGAGTTCGACGCTGGTGGTGGTGTCGGCCTGCACGGTGTGCGGCCCTTGCGCCGGACACGTCTCCTCAAATGTCCCATGAGCGGCAAGCGAACCACGAACGCCCACATACGGGCCGCCCACGTCGCCAATGAGCCACTTCACCCGGGGCATGAGACCGCATTCGAGGGTGGCGTCGGCAGCACCCTGCACGTGCCCGCTGCCATCGATGTTCACGGAGGAGAACAAATTGTTGCGCACGATGGTGAAGCCGTCGTCGTCGTCCCAGTACACAGCGGCGGTCAGCGGATCGACGGACGTCGTCAACGACGTCTCGCCCTTCATCCCGCCGCGCACTTTGTACCAACAGTCGAGGGTGAGCTCGTTGCGAAACGTCGTCGGCACCGGGCCAATGTTGGGCCCCACCATCGGCTTGCCTTTGGCGAGTACAATGCTGAGCGCACTGCCGGATTGGTGCTCAGCGTCGAGGAGTGCCTGCTCCAACTCTGACGTTGAGCCACTGAGCACGACGAGGTCGAGGTCAAACCTCGTCGTCGCCGTCGTCGACAACGGGCCCTGCAAGCCAGCGCCGAACGACAGGTCGACTGGGTCGTCAAAGCTGACGTCGAGGTCGACTTCAAACTCCAGCCAGGCGCTGGGCGAGAATTGCATTGCGGCGCCGACAGAGACGTCGCCGATGACGCGCACCGTGGCTTCGCCGTTGGTGCCTTGTCCGACGACAAACTCGTGCTCCATGTTGAATGCCGTCGCCGACCCCGAGATGTTGAACTCGCGGGAGATGTCGACCTCTGCACCCAGCAACTCGCTGGTGATCACCGACGCTGGCCCCAGTTGCAGCTGCGCTTCGCCGTCGATGTCGTCGTACAACTCGCCTTCGGGCGCCGGCGACTTGAAGTAGTCGTCGGGGTTGAGGTCGCCCAGTTCGACGGGAGTGGCGTTGGCGAAGTCGGCAAACTGCAAGGCACCGCCGGTGAGCACATCACGCACCGACGCCGGCTCGGTGTCGACGATGACTTGGTCGCCTTCGGTGCGCACCTCGCGCACCTTGCGCATGAAGCCGAAGACGTTGTTGCCGGGCTCGTCTGAATTCATGCGTCGGTCGGCGATGACGGCGCTGCCCACTGGCCAGTCGTTGACGACGGCGGTGAGGTCGTTGGCCGGAAACACCAAGCGGTCTTCTTCGACGGTGACGCAGTTCGACAGCACCTGACTGGCGACGGTGACGTCGGGCTGCAGCACGGTGGTGTCGTAGGCCTCAGGGAGGTCTTCTTCAGGCCACGGTGCCGGCTCTGGGGGCGCGCACGAGGCGAGGGGAAGGCCGGCGGCGAGAACCACTGCTTGAAGGGCAGCGAGAAGGCGCGGAGAACAGCGTCGTGGGCGTTGCATGGCGTCCTGCGGAAGGAGGGGCCCACAACGGTATCGCCCGCCGGTCACGACACCGTGGCATCGCTGTCGCCTGCGTCAGGCCGACGCAACATTCCCTGTTTTGCAGCAGATTTTTCGAGCACTTGCGCGGCGGCCGATTCTGTGTGTGATGCACGGCCGGCGCCGTGTTCCGCTTTGGGAGACCATGCCGCATGAAGCAATCCGCGGTCTTCGCCAACGCTGCAATCGTCGTGCTGGTCGGCGTCCTCTGGTTTCGTCCTTGGGTCGACAGCGTTGATTTGCTGCGCTCGCCAAGCCGTGTGGTGAGCCAGGACGAGTGCTTCGAGCATTTCTGCCGGCCCGACGAGTCCGCGTCCTATGCGCTCGGGCATCGGGGTCCCAGCTGCTCTTGCCAAAGGCCCAACGGCCCAACGGCCCTGTGCGTCGTTCTTCGACTGTCCACTTCCCAAGATGTGCGGCGAAAGGGGGGTTGCGTCCCCTTTCCACACGGGAGCCACCGCCAACAGCCGATCGACAGCGGCGACCTCGTCGTCGTCGATCGCGAGTCAGCCGCACCCGTCTCCAACGCTGCACGACGTCGGTGTGCGGCGAGGTGGTCTAAGAAAGACGCAATAGAAAAAGGCGAGCAACCTTTTGGGCTGCTCGCCTTGGTCGGAGCGACAGGATTCGAACCTGCGACCCCTTGACCCCCAGTCAAGTGCGCTACCAGACTGCGCCACGCTCCGACGCGTGCGGTTACCTACCGGATGTCGACGACAGCTGTCAACGACCTTTGTGAGGCAGCGGCCTCTTTTTTGTCGTTTTCTTCTGTTTTTCGCCGGTGGGCCACTGGGGATGCGGCCCGCGCAGGTGGACCTCAGACGCAAGTTGTCTGCGGTCTCTTCACCCGCGTCACCACCCGCGCCGGATCTGCAGGCGTTTCCAGTGTTTGACGTCGTCGTCGTGGGTGAAGCGGTTGGCAAACGCGTGCACGGCCGCCTCGTCGAGGAGGGCGGGGCCGCCGACGACGATCTCGTTCAACCCCTTGGGCGGCCGCACCGTGCCCATGACGTCGAAGGCGTCGTCGAGAGACTGCTTCACCCGGTGCTGCACCTTTTCGTGTCCGACGTCGGTGATGACGTTGGCGAGCAGAAGCCCTCCGTCGGCGAGCCGCCGTTGCAGCTGTTCGAGATAGGGGCCTTCGGGCACCGCTGGGCGCATGACGTCGTCGTCGCCGGTGAGGTAGAGGTCGTCGAGGATGACGTCAAACGTATCTTTGGCGGCTCCGTCGGCGATGAACGCGAGGGCATCCCCGACGTGCACCTTCACCTGTTGATCGTCGAGGTGCATGTGGTCGCGGGCGAGGCGCACCACTTCCCCGTCGATCTCCACGGCGACGAGGTCGGCCTCTGGGAGCACATGCCGCAGCTGGCGGGTGACGGTGCCGCCGCCCAACCCCAACAGCAAGATGCGCAGCGGGCGGCGCTCGACGTCGGGGTGGAGCAGGGCGCCAGCGGTGAGCGCGTCCCACGAATACCCCGACAACAGCCGTTTCTCGTCGTAGGTGGCGTAGGTGGCGCCCTCGACTTCGAGGTCGATGCGACTGCTGCGCTTGACGACGGTGACGTCGTTGTAGGGCGTTTGGATGCGTTCGAGCACCTGGTCGGTCATGCGTCCCTCCTCGGGCGCCTTCGCCCATGTTCGCCGACAGCGCAACCCCGTGGCACACACTTGTTGCACAGGCACCGTTGACGTCGACAGGTGGGCTCCTAGCCTCCTGTTTTTGTGGCCAGGTGATCGCGTGGAACGCCTCCGCACCACGACGATGGCCACCGGAGACCCTCATGAGTGCCCTCGACGCCGCCGCTCGCCAAGACCTCCTCAACCGCGCTTTGCAGCACCCGCTTGAAAAGGTGGACGGGCTCGACCCCGACTACCGTGGCAAAGTGCGCGACGTCTTTCACCGGGGAGACGAGTTGTTTCTCGTCGCCACCGACCGCGTCTCTGCCTTCGACGTGGTGTTGGGCACGGTGCCCTTGAAAGGCGCCCTGCTCACCGAGCAGAGCACCTTCTGGCTGCAAAAAACGGCCGACATCTGCCCCACGCACCTCGTCGACCGCGTCGCTCCTCAAGTGATGCGCTGCAAGAAGGCCGAGCCCCTGCCCATCGAGATGATCGTCCGCGGCTACCTCGCCGGGAGCTTGATGCGCGCCAAGCCCGAAGAGCGCGGCAGAGCCTACGGCCTGAGCCTTCCCACCGACCTCAAGGACTACCAAAAGTTCGACGCGCCCCTGCTGACCCCCACCACCAAAGCTGAAGTCGGCGACCACGACGCCCCCATCGCCTTGGCCGACATCCCCAGCCAACTCGGCGTCAAGCCCGCGCACCTTGAGCGCTGTGTCGAGGTCAGCCAGCAGCTGTACGCTGCAGGGGCCAAGTTCGCCGAAGAGAACGGCCTGCTGCTCGTCGACACCAAGTACGAGTTTGGCCTCGTCGACGGTGAAGTTGTCGTCATCGACGAAGTGCACACCGCCGACTCGTCGCGCTTTTGGGACGCCGCCTCCTACGCCGACCGCGTCGGCGCCGGCAAAGCACCCGTCATGCTCGACAAAGAGCGTTTGCGCCGTTGGCTCATCGAGCAGGGCTTTCAAGGGGAGGGCACGCCGCCGGTTCTCACCGATGACGTCAGAACCGACCTCGCCGCCCACTACTGGGAGCTCACCGAGCGCGTCCTGGGCACGCCGTTTGTGCCCGACCTCGACGCTGTGGCCAACGTCTCGAACACGCTGCGCGATTTGTTGTAGGCCGACGCCCTGCAGGCCCTGCCAAACGCCTCCTCGTCGGAGGCGTTTGTCGTTGGGCAATGCGGCGCCATCCGGGACGACGATGGAGACGATCTCGCGAAAGCCGTCGATCTGTCCTATGAACAGGAGGCGCCGGCGACGTTCGTCAGGGCACCAGGTTCGGGAAGTACGGTCATGTCTGCATTTCGCATCCAAGTGGACGCCAACGGCGCACTCAAGGCCTCGGCCGAAACCGCCACCGAGTTGGCGGGGATCGCGGGAGACTACGCAGCTCTCATCAGCCCACCGTTGGTGGTGCTCACCCTCGACGAGGGCACTGGTGCCAACGCCCAGCCCGGCGAGGCGTTCGCGCTTGCAGGCGACCTGAAATACATGAACCTGCTGGGCTTGCTGAACTCGTTTGCCCAAGAGCGCGAGACCGGCCGGCTGGTGATCAAACACGGCCGCGAAGAGCGCGTGATCATGCTGCGCAACGGCGACGTGGCGTCGGTGGGGTCGAACGCGCCCCGCGACCGCATCGGCCGGTTCTTGGTGCGCCTCGGCAAGATCACCGAAGCGCAGCTGGAGCAAGCGCTTTCGCAATCGGGCGGCAAACGCATCGGCCAGGTGCTGCTGACGTCGGGGTTTCTCGACGCGCACGAGTTGTGGAGCAGCATCCAAATCCAGATCACCGAAATCTTCACCGACGTCGTGCAATGGGAAGAGGGCGCCTTTGTCTTCTACCGCCTCCCCGACGAGCACCGCTGGCCCTCGACGCCGCCCATCGGGCTGCAGGGTCTGCTGCTCGAGAGCGTGCGTCGTGCCGACGAGATGAGCGTCTTTCGCGAGAAGCTCCCCGACACCGAGACGGTGGTGCGCCGCACCGACCGTCCCGTGCCCGATGACCTCGAGGGGCTCACCCGCGATGCAGCATTCGCCGTCGGTGAGGGCCGCACCGTCGCCGAGTTGGGCACCGTGTTGCACCTGTCTGACTTCGAGGCCACGCGGCAGACCTACCAGCTGCTCAAAGCCAAGCTCGTCGAGATTGTCGAAGAAGAAGCGCCTCTCGACCTCGAAGAGGAGGTGGTTCCGTTCGAACTCTCGGGCGAAGACGCCGCCAAACTCGACGTCTTCAACCTCGCGTTTCGCGAGATTCGCGACGAGATTGTGCGCAACGGCCAGCTGGAGCGTTTCACCGTCGGCGTCATGAAGTACCTCTCGAACCCCGAGAATCCCCACGCCGCCCTTTTTCGTGGCGTGGCGCCTGACATGACGGGTGCGCTTCCCATCGAGAAGTTGGTGAACAACCTGGCTGCCGCCGCGCCGGGCATCCCCGACGTGCGCGCCTACCTGCAAGAGGCCATGAACGAGCTCACGTTCTTCATGCTCTTTCAGTGTGGTGAACTGCTCGACCCCACCGCCGACGAGAACCTCGGCCGACGGGTGCGTCTGATTCACAGCGCGCTGAGTGCTGGCTGATCCGCGGCCCAATGCGCGGGCTGCAGCCGCCACGCGCAGATTCGGACGCCTGCCTGACGCCCCACGCCGATCGCGATCCAAAAGACAAGGAGAAAAAGCCGAATTCGTGCGGCGGGTGCACCCGTATGCCTAGAATGAGCCGGAGGTTCTTGGGTTTGCAGCACACTCCTCTTCCTATGGATCAACTATCGGCTGACGGCGCGTCGGCCTCGTCGGGATCCGCCTCCAAACCCAAAACCAACGCCCCCCAAGCGGCCTCGAATGTGGCAGTGACGACGTCAACCGAGCCCACTCCGCCGCGCATCATCGCCGTCGGCGGTGGCAAGGGCGGGGCGGGCAAAACCGTGTTCACGGCCAACCTCGCCGTGCAGCTGGCCCAGTCGGGCCGCAAAGTGATCTTGTTGGACGCCGATCTCGGCGGCGCCAACGCCCACACCGTGTTGGGGATCGCGCCCCCGTTGGTGACGCTGTCTGACTTTGTGCAAAAACGTGCGGAGCTGCCCGACATCGCTGTGCAGACGCCATTTGCGAACCTGCGGCTCATCGCCGGCGCACTTGACGACGTCAGCGCCGCCAACCCGGCCTACCAACAAAAGATGCGTCTGCTGCGGCACCTGGCGAAGCTCGATTGCGACGACCTCCTCATCGACCTGGGCGCGGGCACCTCGTACAACATCGTCGACTTCTTTCTCGTCGCCGACGAGCCCATCGTCGTCGTGCAGCCCGAACCGACGTCGGTGGAGAACGCCTACCGCTTTTTGAAAGCAGCCTTCATTCGACGGCTGCGCGCTGTGCAGCGCGTGTTTGGCTTGCGCGACTTGCTCGACGTGGCCATGCATCAGCGCAATGAGCTGGGCATTCACACCCCCGCCGACCTCATGCGCGCCATCTCCGCCCACGACCCCGAGGTGGGCGCTGCGGTGCAACAACTGATGACGTCGTTTTCACCGCGTCTCGTCGTCAACCAGGTGATGCAGGTGCCCGGCAGCGTCGACCACCTTGTGGCCCGCGACATGTCATCGGCGTGCCGCAGATTCTTCGGCATTCCGCTGCGCGAGCTCGGCATGGTGCCTTCGTCAGACGGTGTGCGTCTTGCCGTGCGCCAGCGACAGCCGGTGACGGTGATGGCGCCCGACGACATCGCGTCGCAGGCCTTGCGTGACATTGCACTTCGACTGCAGGCGTCCACCAGCGACGCTGCCCAAGCCGGGCGGGCCGCATGAGAGAAGTGCCGACCACCGACCCGGGCGTGATGACGACGTCAAAAGAGCAAAAGCGCTCTTGGTATGAAGTGCTCGACGTGCCGCCCAATGCGACGGCCCAAGACATCGAAGACGCCTACGAACGGGCCATCGCCCTCATCGAAGGACGCGCCGTCGGCGGCTACCTCATGCTCGACCCCGTCGCCATTCAGGCCGCGCGTGAAGACGTTGAAACGGCGTACCTGGTGCTGTCAGACGAGGTGGAGCGCGCTCGCTTCGACGCCGAACAGGGACACGATTCTGCCGAGGGGGAGCCAGAGGCGGGCGATGAATACGCTGAGCCGCAGGTCGACGACGACACCGTGTCTGCAGGGGCGGCCGACACGCTGATCACCCCCGCGCCGGCAGAAGAGCTGGCTGCTGACCCTGCTGACGTCGACAAACCTCCAGCACCGGCCCCCGACAAGGTTGACCGCTATGCAAGTGGACTTCCCCGTCGGGCGCTGAAGATTTTGGCGCCGACGTTGCCACCGATGCCCGCCGCCGACGCGCCGTCGACACCGCCAGAGCGCAAAAGCATGTTGCCCATTCAGGCGCCCGTCGAAGACACCGTCGACGACGTCCCTCCCACAAAGGTCCAATCGGATCCGGCGCCCGAAGCGAAACCGAAGGCCGAGGCAAAGCGAGAGCCTCCGCCGTCGTCGAGAGAGGTCGGCGAGGTGCATGTCTTCTTGCGGCGCAACGTCGACGACGACATCAGCGACATGGTGAAGGCCGAAAACGAAATCAACGGCAGCGTGTTGCGTCGGGTGCGTGAAGCCCGCGGCGTCTCCATCGAAGAGCTGAGCGAGCAGACCAAGGTGTCGAAGAGCGTGTTGCGTGCCATTGAGGGCCACGACTTCGACGCGTTGCCCGCCCGGGTTTATTTGCGCGGTTTCTTGACCCAGGTCGCTCGGGTCCTCAGAGTAGACAAAAAGCGCGTCGCCGACGGATACCTCACCTTCGTCGAACGACACGGCCAGAAGTAGGCCTTTGGAGAACGCATGGCTCAGCCCATCGACAACGAAACCCGCGCCGCCCGCTTGGCGCGCACCATTGCCTCCGACATCACCCTCTACAACGAGGAGAAGATCGTCAAAGGCATCCAAGCCGACGACTTGTTCGACTCGCTGTCAGAAGAGCTTGAAGAAGGGCGCGAACTGTACCGCGGCCGGGTGACGCCCGACCTCTACGCGCGCACCAACTTCTTCGAGCGGGCCATCGTCGACGTCATCTTGCGCCCCAAGGGCCACATCGACAGCCCGATTTGGTGAGAGTGCACTGACATCCGGCAGCAATGTGCTAGGGCTCAGCCATGAGCACCGAGCACGTTTCGCCCGACCCTGTTTCGCCCGACGACGACGACGGACCCCAGCTGTTGGAGGTTCCGGTGTCGTCGTCTGGCGTTCGGGTTGACGCCTATGTGGCCCAGTTGCTGCCCGACTTCTCGCGCTCGCGCATCACGGCGCTGGTGAAGAAAGGCCACATCCTCGTCGACGACGACCAGGTCAAGCCGGCGAAGAAGCTGGTCGGCGGCGAAGTCATCGCGGTCGACATTCCACCGGCGTCGCCGTCTGACACCGAGGCGCAAGACCTGCCCCTCGACGTGCTCTACGAAGACGACCACCTGCTGGTGTTGAACAAAGCGGCGGGCATGGTGGTGCACCCCGGCGCCGGGCACCGCGACGGCACCGTGCTGAACGCGCTGCTGCATCACGTGCCGGCCCTGCAGATGGCGCAAGAGGCACGGCCGGGCATCGTGCACCGCCTCGACAAAGACACCTCGGGCGTCATGGTGTGCGCCAAAGACGACAAGACCCACCGGCTGCTGTCGGCGGCGTTCGCCGCTCGTGACGTCGACAAACGCTACCGCGCCTTCACCTTGGGCGTGCCCAAAGAAGAGGCGTTTGAGCGCATCACCGGGCACAAGCGCGACCGTGTGCACCGCATGCGGTTCTCGACGCGGTGCGATCCGCCTTCTGAAGACGACGGCGTGAAAAGCGACAACCGCTTGGCGCATTCGACGTTCAAGCGCGTGCAGTTCGCGCTCGGCTTTTGCGAGCTGGAGGTGCAGCTGCACACCGGCCGCACCCACCAAATCCGTGCCCACCTCGCCGACATCGGATGCCCCATCGTGCAAGACGAATTGTATGGAGGGCTCGTCGACAAACGCGGCAAAGGGTTTGCACCGTCACAAGCCAAGCGGGCAGGGGGGCTGCTGAAGCGGCAGGCGTTGCACGCAGAGGCGCTGGCGTTTGTGCATCCGCATACGCACGAAGACATGCGGTTCGCGGCGCCGTTGCCGGACGACTTGCTGCGGTTGCAGGAGGCGTTGCGGCAGACCGTGCTCGACGACAGCGGGGCCTAAGGCGAGAGCAAATGAGACGCAGAACATGGCGTCGGACGCGGCTGAAAAGTTGCGCGTCGACGTCGAAGACCCCAACCTGGGGCATGACCAAGACCTCTTCCCCTCCCTCGAAAAAGGCCTCCAGCAAGTCGACGACGACGACCGAGGCGATGACTGCGCCGGCGGTGACGCGCGAGCTGCTGCTGAAGCTGCCAAAGACCGATCTGCACTGCCATCTCGACGGCAGCTTGCGCTTGTCGACCATCTTGGACCTCGCCCAGCAGCAGGGGGTGAAGCTGCCCGCCGACGACGAGGACGGGCTGCGCAAGGCGCTGCACATGGGGGAGGTCTGTGAAGACCTCGTCGCGTACCTCAAGGCGTTCGACATCACCTGCTCGGTGCTGCAGACCGAAGACGCCCTTGAGCGGGCGGCCTATGAGTTGGCTGAAGACGCTGCCGCCGAAAACGTCTGGCACCTCGAGGTGCGCTATGCGCCGGTGTTGCACACCCGTGGTGGGCTGCCGCTCGGCCGCATCGTCGAGGCTGTGCTGCGGGGCCTGCACCGCGCCGAGCGCGACTTTGGACTGACGACGGGGGTCATCCTTTGCGGCATCCGCAACATCGACCCCCGCATCTCGTACCGCCTGGCCGAACTCGCCGTCGCCTACAAAAGCCGGGGCGTCGTGGCCTTCGACCTCGCCGGCGGCGAAGACGGCAACCCAGCCAAAGACCACAAAGACTCCTTTCGTCTGGTGCTCGACAACCACATGTCGTGCACCGTGCACGCTGGCGAGGCGTACGGCCCCGAGAGCATCAAGCAGGCGCTGCACTATTGCGGGGCCCATCGCATCGGCCACGGCACCCGACTGTCTGAAGACGGCGGCCTGCTGACCTACGTCACCGACCACCGCATTCCGCTCGAGGTGTGCCTGTCGTCGAACCTCCAGACGAGTGTGGTGCACAACCTGGCGGAGCATCCGCTGCGGCTTTATTTCGACGTCGGCGTGCGGGTGAGCCTCAACACCGACAACCGCCTCATCACCGACACCACCGTCACCGACGAGCTGTTGTTGGCGCATCAACACCTGGGATTCACCCTCGACGACCTCAAGGTGCTCATCGTGCAGGGCTTCAAGAGTTCGTTCTTGCCCTACCGCGAAAAACGAGAGCTGCTGCGTCGGGTCAACGACGAGTTGGCCGAACTCACCGGCCGCCTGCCACGCGGCGCCGTGTTGGCCCGTGAGGTCGACGTGGGCGACTTGCCGAAAGGGTTTGAGCCCATCCTCGGCATGGCCGGCGCGGGCGAAGACACCGACCGCGTGTGAGAACGGTCGACGGGGCCCCCCTCAAGACCTCCGCGTCGGGCCGAAGCCTCGCCCTGATTTTCGGCGAGCGTTTCTCTTAGTGGCCCTCGTCGTCGGTGGCATCGTGTTCAGCCGAGAACAGACCGCTGTGCACCAACATCTCGACCTGCCGGGGGGACGTCGTCGGTTCACGTCGTGCGCCCTTGTCGCTTTCCCACGGGAACGTGACCTTGCCGTTTTCAAGGCCGTGCAGAATCGCCAGCGACTGCGTTGAGGCCCAGTCGTCGGAGGCCTCCCGGGCGTCGCCTTCTAGGGCGCGCACTTGGCGCAAATAGGCGCCAAGTTGGTCGGATGTCGACGGAAGCGACGCGGGCTGCGAAGGGGACGTGGGTGGCGATGCTGAAGAGGCAAAGACGTCTCCGCCTTCGCCGTCGTCGACGTCGGTGGCGGGAGTCGGGAGCGCGAGCTTGGGCGTGGCGTCGTCGTCGTCGAGGACCCCGTCGTCGCGCACCGCTGCATTGAGCGCCGACGACCAGCCCATCTCCAACCATTGCGCTGGCACTTGATTGTAGTCGGCGTTGTGCGAGGGCAACGCGGCAGCCCCCGCCAAGAAGCTGGTGGAGAGGTCGTCGAGGGCGTCGATCGAGCTGAACGACGACATCGACCCCAAGTCGGTGCCGAGGTCGGACCCCAAGTCCGACACCAGCCCAGAGGGAAGGGTGCCGGCGGGCATTTCGTCGGTTTTGTCCCAGCCGTCGACGTCGTTGCTGACGCCTTCACCGTTGTCGAGGGCATTGCGTTGCTCCGACGGAAGCAAGCCCAGCGCGTTGGCGTCTCCCTCAGGAATGAAGTCGAACGAGTCAGACTCTTTGACGGCGAACGGGTCGTCGTCGACGTCACTGGCAGGGGCGCCGCCGACCGAAAAGGGGTCGAGCAACAATGGCGCAGTCTGGCTTTCGCTGAGGTGAGGCGGTGCGGCATCCGAGGCGAGCAGGTCGGACGTCAACGCCTGGGTGGGCAGAGAGTGCACGTCGGGCACGTCGTCGGTGGTGGGGACGCGGTCAGGCGTTTGCTCCCGCAGCGCGGCCAGCTCATGCAGAGGAAGCTGGATGACGCCGTCGGGTGTGCTGGTGGCGCGGTAGAGCCCGTCGGTGGGAGCGACGTGGTCGAGAAACGTGGGACGTATGGAGGCGCTGTCGTCGTTTGAGCCCGAAGCGCCGTCTTCAGCGGCGGCAAACCGCTCGACGTCGTCGGAGTCGACCTGCATGATGTCTTGCGCACGGATGAGCACGGTGCGCGGACGGGGGTCGTCGACGGCCGGGGCATGTGGCGTCAAAGCGTCGAGAAGCTCGGCGGCGGTCTGGGCGTCGGCGGGGCGGTCGGCAGCGTTTTTGGCCATGAGCTGTGCGATGACGTCGAGGAGAGCCGCATTGTCGTCGGTGCGCTCGACGTCGTTGACGTAGTCGCCCGACAGAATTCGGCCGACGACGACGGGGAAGGTGCCGGTGAGAATTTTCTCGCCGTGCAGCGACTCGAGCAAGCACATGCCCAGCGACCACATGTCGCTCTGTGGTGAGAAGGAGCCGCCGCCCCACAGTTCGGGCGCGAGAAAGCGGATGGTGCCGCACAGCGCGCCCGGCTCGGTGGCGGGGGCGAACCGGTCGGCGAAGCTGCAGATGCCGAGGTCGATGAGGCGCGCCGCGCCGTCGTCGTCGACGAGGATGTTGCGGGGGGTGACGTCGCGGTGCACGGCTTGCAGGGGGGACCCGTCGACAGAGACGGCGGTGTGGATGGCGTGCAACCCCCGCAACACTTGGGCACCGATGCGAGCGGCCGTCACAGGGTCGACGGGGGCGCGCTCGAGAACGTCTGACAAGCTGTCGCCCGCGATGAAGCCAACTGCCAAAAACGGAATGTCGCCGACGGCAAAGAGGTGCCGGGTCTCGACGAGGTTGGCGTGGTGCAGCAAGAAGCCCAGGCGGGCCTCGTCGTAGAAACGGTTGCGGGTGATGGGGTCTTTGTCGTGGGGCGTCTTCAACACCACCCGCTCGCCGTCTGGCGAGGTGGCGACGAAGACGCGGGCCATCCCGCCCGCGGTGAGTTCGCGGGACACGACGTAGCCAGAGGCCTCATGAATGCGGTCGACGAGAGACATGGTTCACCTGTCTCGCCCGCGGCGGCGCCCCCAAAGAAGGGGCACGGCCCAATCGGCAAGAACACCTGAAAGAACATCGACTTCGACGCACAAGTCTGAAGCGATCTCGCCGATGCCTACTGGGAGGCACCAGCGCATGGTGCTGTGGACGAGGACGCCCCCATGCCCGCAGACGGTCTCAGCGATGGCTCCAGTGAGGAGCGGCCGGTGTCAGACGCGACGCCCGTCGCCGACGTTGCGGCTGCGGCCGAATTGCGCCGCGTCGTCGACGAGATCGGCGACACCGGCATGTTGTTCGACGCGCTGTTCGACGAGGCCAAAGACGACACCGACAACGGCGTGGCCGACTACGGCGCCACCGAACTGTCGTTTGTCGACGAGGCCGAAGTGGTGGAGTTGGAATCGCCGTCGACTCCATCCGCCCCATCCGACGCACCCGCGGCCTCTGCTGAAAACGGCGTGGGGCAGACCGCCACTGTGGCGCATCCCGCAACGCGAGCTGAACGTCAGCCGGTGCCCACCCAGCTCGAAGAAGGCGTCACCCAAGAGGCGGTGAAAGAACTGTTGGTGACGTCGTCACCGTCCAACGCCCGCTCGAACAGCGGCTGGTTTCGCGCGCCGGTGGCGACGCAAAAAATGCTGAAGGGGGAGGGCGGTCTTGCCGACCTCGTCAAGGCAACCGTCGACATTCGCTCTGACGCGCCTGTCGTGGTGCAGAGCGACGTGCAGGGCGCCAAGAATTGGCAGGCAGAAGACACCCGCTGGGAGCGCTCGGCCGCTGCTCCCGTCGACGAGGACGGCGAGCTGTGTGCGCGGCACCGCGCTGAATGCCACGACTTGGCAGACGCTTGCGGCAAGCCGGTGGTGATCCTCGATGAGTGCGTCGTCGACCTCCGGGTGCTTGCCCATGTGCCACGCCTGGTGGCGCAGCGTCATCGGGTGATGCCGCTGAGCGTCAGCGACGGGCGGCTGACGTTGGCGATTGCAGGCACGCCGAACCCCTCCCTCGTCGAGGACGTCGCCTCCGCCATTGGGATGCCCGTCGTCGCCATCGCCTGTGCCGAAGAGCACCTCACCCCGCTGGTGCGGCAGGCGTACACCCTGTTTGAGCGGCACCGCAAAGGCGTGTTGCGCGGTCGGTATGCACCTCAGGGGGCCCCCGTCGGCGAGATCGCCGTGGCCCAGCCGCAATGGCTGAGTGCGCCCCTGACGTCGCCGGCGGTGACGCCCAACCCGTTTGCGCGCGTTCCGTCGACGGGCGACACCCAAGCTGTCGAACCGCAGGCTCCCCCACCGCCCGCGCTGGTGCTGCCGCCCCCAGCTGAACTGCCCATCCCAGGCGACGTGGCCGACGAGGGTGACGTCGTCGACCGCATCATCAAGAGCAAGCCACAGCAACGCATGGGGCGGTACGTCATCAAGCGCCTGCTGGGCGAGGGGGGCATGGCGCAGGCGAGTCTCGCCGTCATGGAGGGCCCCTTCGGCTTCGAGAAGCTGGTGGTGCTCAAGCGCATCCGTGAAGAGCGCATGGAGAACCCCCGCATTGTCGAGATGTTCTTGCGGGAGGCCCGGCTGTCAGCGGGCTTGAACCATCCGCACATCGCGCAGACCTTTGACCTCGGTGTCGAGGACGGTCGGCTGTTTCTCGCCATGGAGTACATCGAAGGGCTCACCTTGCGCACGTTGTGTCGGGCGTCTTGGGCGGCAGGGCGCACGGTGCCCGTCGACGTCATCTTGCGGGCGACGGCCGAGGCGGCCGAGGGTCTCGCCTTCATGCACGCCATGTGTGACGACGAGGGCAAGAACCTCGGCTTTGTGCACCGCGACATCAGCCCCGACAACATCATGGTGGGCAAAGACGGGCGCACCCGTCTGCTCGACTTCGGCTTGGCCAAGGCGGCGGCGTCTGAAGACCTCACCGTCGTCGGCGAGCTCAAAGGCAAAGCGCCATTTATGGCGCCGGAGCAGATCATGGTGAAGCCGCTCGACGGGCGGTCTGACCTTTGGGCCCTCGGCGTCAGCCTGTACTGGATGCTCACCGGCCGCCTCCCGTTTCGCGGCAAGAACCACATCCTCACCCTGCAGAACATCGTCGACGACGATCCCCCCCCGCCGTCGACGTACAACCCAGCCATTGAAGGCCCTGTCGAGCGGCTGGTGCTCGACATGTTGCGCAAAGACAAGAACGAGCGCATCGCCACCGGGTTTGACGTGCAGGCGCGCATTCAGCACCTCCTGCACGACCCGCTGGCGGAGCGGTCACGCGACTTCGTGCGGGAGATGTTGCAGCAAGAAGAGCTGCTGCCGTCGACGACGGCGGCCATTCGCTTCGACGACAGCTTTGTTCCTGCTGGGCGTGTCGACGTCGACGGGCAGGTGCACAACGCCGCCTCGCACTCGTTCTCGCCAAAGGAGCCGTCGGGGCCCGTCAGGTCTGAAGCGGCTGAGTCGTCGCCTGTGTCAGGTGTGTCTGCGTCAGCGATGTCGTCGACGGGCGCCGTGCCACCGTTGGCTTCGCCGACGCCCCCGGCATCGAGCGGGTTGCGCCTGCTGTTGCTGGTGGTGGTGCTGACCAACGCCGTGTTGTTGGGCATCGGCGGCGGTGTGTTGTTGCACTGGATGCTCACGACTTAGGCGAATCCGACGTGGCCGTGTTTTTGCCGGTTGGGGCCCCAAATCTGCCAGAAATCCGCTAGAACATCCTGCGCACTCGCCGTTCGCGTCGAGTGCGGTCTTTGCGTCGGCCTCCCCGACGTGCAGGAGCGATTCGATGGCTGAAGCGGCGCCCAAGTCTGAAACCCTCGTCAACCGCGGCACGCGTTCGCAGCTGGGCAACTACCGGCCCCAGCCGGTGGTCATCGTCTCGGGCGAAGGCGCCCACGTCATCGACGCCGACGGCAAGCGCTACATCGACATGGTGTCGGGCATCGCCGTGTCGGCGTTGGGGCACAACCACCCCCGTCTCGTCGAGGCCGTGCAACAGCAGGCGTCGAAAATCCTCCACGTGTCCAACTTGTTTTGGAACGAGCAGGCCGTGGCCCTCGCCGACAAGCTGACGTCGAGCTCCTTTGGCGAGAAGGTGTTCTTCTGCAACTCCGGCGCCGAGGCCAACGAAGCCATGTTGAAGCTGGCCCGACGCTACTTTCACGAGAAGGGCGAGGGGCGCTTTGAAATCATCGCCATGGAGAAGAGCTTTCACGGCCGCACCATGGCGGCGGTGACCTGCACCGGCCAAGAGAAGTACCACCTCGGCTTCGAGCCGCTGCTCCCCGGCGTGCGCCACGTGCCCTTCGCCGACCTCGGCGCCCTCGAGAGCGCCATCACCGAGCGCACGGCGGCCATCCTCCTCGAGCCCATCCAAGGCGAAGGGGGCATTCGCGTCCCGCCGGTGGGCTTTTTGCGCGGCGTGCGCGACCTGTGCACCAAGAACGGCTGCTTGATGCTCCTGGACGAGGTGCAGTCGGGCATCGGCCGCACCGGCACCCTCTTCGCCTACCAGCACGAGGGCGTGGAGCCCGACGCCATGAGCCTCGCCAAAGGCATCGGCGGCGGCATGCCACTCGGCGCCATGGTCACCACCAACGAAATCGGCGCCGCGCTCACCCCCGGCAGCCACGGCAGCACCTACGGCGGCAACCCGGTGGCGTGCGCCGCGGGCAACGTCGTCCTCGACGAGGTCGGCAAGCCGGAGTTCCTCAAACGCGTGCAGGAGCTGGGCGAGCACTGTTTGTCGCGCCTGTTCGCCATGCAGCGTTCGCACAAGCGCGTTGCTGGCGAGGCCCGTGGCCGCGGCTTGTGGTGCGGCCTCGAGCTCACCGTCGACGGCAGCAAGCTTCCACGTCGCGCTCTGCAAAAAGGCCTGGTGCTCAACGTCATCGGCGGACGCGTGGTGCGCATTGCACCACCGCTCACCATCGAGCGCGAGACCCTCGACGCCGGCCTCGACATCCTCGACGGATTGCTCGGCGAGCTGGAGCGCGAGTGACCGCGTCGCCCGTCGACCTTGAAGCCGCCCCCTCGACGTTGCGCGAAGCGCTTGACGTCGACGTCGGCAGCTTGTTGCTCGACGCAGATGTGTCACGCATCGTCGTGCGTGGCGACGTCGACGGCCTTCGCGTGTGTCGCCGCGGACGCTACGAGACCCTCGACGCCAAAGCCCAATCCCTCGTCGACGCCGCACGCTCGTGGCTGGCACTGCACCCGGCACAGGCGTTTCAACTGACAAACGGCGTCGTGCGCGTCGCCGGCCGCGAAGACGCGCCTGTGGTGGTGGTCGACCTCGACGTCCGTCGTGCGCAGCCGCTGTCTGATTTGGTGCAGGAGGGCCTGCTCGACGACGGCAGCCGGCTCACGCTGCTGCAGGCCCTGTCGTCGGGGATGCACGTTGTCGTCGTCGGACCACACCGCACCGGAGCACAACGTCTGAAGTGGGCGGTGGCGCACGACGTTGCGTCCACCATGGTGGTGGCGTCGTCGGCGTCAGCAGCGAACGTCGACGCCGCGCTGCACCTGGCAGCCGTCGGCGACGCGGCGGTGCTTGACGTCGACGTGTGGGTGGCCGACGCCAAAAACGCCGACGCCCTGCAAGCCACATTTGACGCTGTGCCTTGTCCGGTGGTGGCGGCGTTGCCCTTGCGACATGCCCAACAGCTGACCGCACGCGCAAGTGTCGACGACGACGGCGATGCAAGCTCTTCGGCGGCGCCGTTTTGCGACGCGCACCACGCGCTGGTGGCCGTGGTGGGCCATGGCCCGACAGGGGGGCCACGGCTGCTGGAGCTGCAGCTCCCCGCGTCGATGGCCGCAGAGGCTGCGCCGCCGATGACGTCGACGACGATGGCGCCTCCGTCCGTCGTCGCAGTGCCGCCTCCTGCGCCCGTCTTGAGCGAGCGCATTGAGGTGCCGCCTCCGCAAACGACGTCGGTGGGCCTTGGCGAGCAGAACTACGAGTTGCCTCCTTTGCTGCCGCTGCCAGACGCGCCGCCCGCCGATTGGGATGACGACGACGACGAGGCAGACGCGCCCCTCGGCGAGGTGCCCACCGCGCCCAGCCCAAAGGCGAAGTCTGCGTTTGCCGAGAAGCTGTCTGAGGTGCAGTCGCGCCCAGCGTTTCGACCCCGTCCCCCAGGCGAGCATCCTCAGAGCGATGCCCTGCGCCAGCAGGTGGGCGATGTTCCTGCTGCCGAAAAGGCCGCCAAAGACGACAAGCTGCCCCCCGACCCCTTTGGCGGGCTGTCGTTTGAGCCGCCCAGCTCGATGACCGGCCAACGCGCCCCATCCGTCGACGAGGAGACCCCATGACGTCCGTGACTGGTGTGAAAGAAATGCCACCCCCCGTGCCCGGCCAAGACCCGCTCATCTCCTACCGCGGCGTCGACAAGGCCTTCGGCAACCACGTCATCTACAAAGACCTCAGCCTCGACGTGAAGAAGGGCGAAACGTTGTGCATCATCGGCCCCTCCGGCGTCGGCAAGAGCGTGATGGTCAAGATGCTCATCGGTCTCCTCGAGGCCGACGCAGGCGAGATTTGGTTCGACGGTGAAAACGTCGCTCAACTGCGCAACGACGAGGAGTTTCTGCCCATCCGTCGTCGGGTGGCCATGGTCTTTCAGGGCGCCGCCTTGTTCGACTCCATGAGCGTCTACGAAAACATCGCCTACCCGTTGCGCGAGCAGTTCGACCTCGAAGAAGACGACATCGCCCACCGTGTGTCTGAGAAGCTCACCTGGGTGGGCCTCCCCGGCATCGAGCACAAAATGCCGGCAGAGCTGTCGGGCGGCATGAAGAAGCGGGTGGGTCTGGCGCGCTCCATCGCCACCGACCCCGAAGTCATTCTCTACGACGAGCCCACCACCGGCCTCGACCCCGTGAACTGTCGGCGCATCGGTGACCTCATCTTGTCGTTGCGCGACCGACTGCAATGCACGTCGCTCGTCGTCACCCACGACATGATGACCGTAAACCAGGTGTCTGATCGCGTCGCCTTCATCTACGGCCGCAAGATTCGTGGCGTGGGGCACCGCGACGCCTTGCGCAAAGGAGCCGACCCCATCGTGCGCGGCTTCATGGAAGGCGACCCCGCGCCCTTCGAAGAAGAGGCGCAGTAGGCTCGGCTGCCGTGTTTCATTGTGGTGCGATGGTCTCGTCCCCTGGAGCCCCAATGCAGCGCCTCTTCTTGCTTGGTCTTTTGCTGTGCACGGCGTGCCCAGCACCCTCTCCGCATCCCTGTGAGGCCGTTGGCATCGCCGTCGACGACGTCACGGGTGAACTTGATGCGCCTTGCCACGGCAACGACGACTGCAACGAAGGGCTCGGCTGCAGCTCCAATTGCACCGACGAGATCTCCGACTGCATGGGCGTGTGTGCTCGTCTCGACGACCCGCATCGCTTTTGTCGGTTCGGCCCTTGCGAAGACGACATTGACTGCGGCGAAGAAGAAGCCGCAGAAGGCACCAAGGTGTGTCGCGGAGGGTACTGCGTCCGCGGCCCCAACGCCGAGTTCTGAGCGCTGCCGGGGCGCTTTTACTCGCCCGGCACCTTCAGGCCAAACCGGCCCATGACCCCGAGGGTCGGCCCGTCGCCGCTGCCCACTGGGCGCACGTCGCGCGATTCGGCGGCAAACTGTGCGAGTTTGTCGGTGTTGCCTTCTTGCAAAAGCGCAGCGGCCTCGGCGCCCTTCGGCCCTGCTTGCAGCAGACGCGGCGCAGCCTGCTCGTCGAGCAGCGCGAACAGCTGGTCTGCGGCGGGGGCCTTGCCCTCGCGCAAAAACACAGCGAGGCCCACAAGTTCGACGACGACGCCAAAGAGCTCGTCGAGCGGGCACGACGTCAGCCAGCCGGTGAGGGCATCGGCGGCGCCATCGGCGAGATGCAGCTGGCCGTCGTGGCGCACCAGTTGTTTCAGCACCGCTTCGGCGATCTCGTCGAGCGGTGGATGAGGCGTCGACGTCATCAGTAGTAGGTGATGGACTTCGACGACACGTCCATCTTGTCAGACATCAAATTCTTCTCGAGGTCGACGGTGGAGTTGAGCGTCGCCCCCATCTTCAAGCACTTGGCGAGGTTGGGACGCTCTTCTTCGAGGCTGGCCAACACATCGCGCACGTCGACGGCGCGTTGTTCGGGGGTGAGTTTGTCGAGGGGCTCGGCTTTGGAGATGCCCACCACGCCGAAGAGGTTCACCGACCAGCTGTTGTGCGCTTTGAACTGCTTGAAGCCCTGCAGAAGCTGGTTGAAATCAGACGGCGACAACGCCCCATCTTGGGTGGCTTTGTCGACGGCACGGTCGAACTGGGCGCGCATCTTCGGGGTTTGGGTGCGAATGGCCATGGAGCGTCCTTCCAACAGGAATCACTCTATCGTTACGCAGCGGGGTTTGGCGAGGTCACATTCGGGATGCGGGATCGGCCTCAGTCGGCCATGGCCACCAGCCGCTCGTGCAGCGACTTCGCCGTCAGCCATTGAAAGACACAGCGGCCGAAGGCGATGGAGTCGCCGTCCATCAGGCTGACGCGGGCCCGGCCCGGCACTTTGGCGCCGTTGGTCTTGGTGCCGTTGGCGGAGCCGGTGTCGACGAGAAACCAGCGTCCGACGATGTCGGCGTCGCGCACGAAGTAGGCGTGCAGCTTCGACACCGTTTTGTGGGGCACGCAGATGTCGTTCGACTCAGCGCGGCCGAGAAAGACGCGGTCTTGCCCTGCCGCACCTGCCGGCTTCTTCACGGGAATGATCCAATGGCGAATGCGGTACACGTCGGTGGTGGCTGGGGCGTGTCCCCGGTCGGTGTCGTCGTCAAACACCAAGCCAGAGGGATCGAGCGACGGCCCCGAGCTGACCCCTGGTGAGTTCGTCACCAACGTCGAAAACTGAAACTCCTCCTCGAGCACTTCGCGTCCGAAGAGAAACGGGTGCGGGTACCGTTGGGCAAACGCCTCCGCCGTCATGCCTTTGGCGATGGGCGCGAGGTCTCTCACTTTGAGGTGTTTGTCCGACGACATCAGGGCTTCACCGCGGAGGAGGAGGAAGGTCTACGTTGACCATAGACCAGCCACAGTTTCTCACAAATTTCGCCAAAGCGAGGCAGAAGGGTCAGGCTTTGAGGCCCAAAACATCCGCGACGAAGGCGGTGGTGTAGGTGCCGCCTTTGAAGGTGTCGTCGACGAGCACGCGTTTGTGCAGCGACAGGTTGGTGGCGATGCCCTCGAGGCGGGTGTTCTCGACGGCGCCTTGCAGTTTCTCGATGACCGCGTCGCGGGTGTCGGCGTGGGCGATGAGCTTGGCGAACATGGAGTCGTAGTACGGCGTCACTTCGCTGCCGCTTTCGACGCCGGCGTCGACGCGGATGCCGTCGCCTTCAGGCCACTGCACCGTCGTCAGCGTGCCGGGGGAGGGCATGAAACGCTTGTCGGGGTCTTCAGCGCACAGCCGCAGTTCGATGGCGTGGCCTTTGGCCTGCACGTCGTCTTGGGTGAAGTCGATGGCCTCGCCGGCGGCGACTTTCAGCTGCCATTCGACGAGGTCCATGCCGAGGATCATCTCGGTGACGGGGTGCTCGACCTGCAGACGGGTGTTCATCTCGAGAAAGTAGAAGTTTTGGTCTTTGTCGACGATGAACTCGACGGTGCCGGCGCCGACATAGTCGACGGCCTTGGCCGCGGTGACGGCCGTCTCACACAGCGCCTTGCGCACGTCGTCGCGCAAGAAGGGTGAGGGCGCTTCTTCGAGCACTTTTTGGTGACGACGCTGCAGGCTGCATTCACGGTCGAGGAGGTGGCGCACATTGCCGTGGGTGTCGGCCATGATTTGCACTTCGATGTGGTGCGGCTCTTCGATGAGTTTTTCGAGAAACACCTCAGGAGAGCCGAAGAACATCTCGCCTTTCTTTTGGGCGTCTTCGAAGCTCTTGCGCAGCTTCTTCTCTTTTTTGCAGGCGTACATGCCGATGCCGCCGCCACCGGCCGACGCTTTGAGCATCACGGGAAAGCCCATCTCTTCAGCAAGGCGCACGGCTTCGTCTTCGTCGGGGATGGCGCCGTCGCTGCCAGGCACCACGGGCACACCGGCCTTCTTCATGGCGTCTTTCGCTTCGATCTTTTTGCCCATCAGCTGAATGGCGTGCTTGTTGGGGCCGATGAACACCACGCCGGCTTGTTCGCAGGCGTCGACGAGCAGCTCGCTCTCTGACAAGAAGCCGTAGCCGGGGTGGATGGCTTCGGCACCGGTGTCTTTGGCGGCTTGCAAGATGGCGTCGACGTTGAGGTAGCTCTCTTTGGGGGCGGCGGGGCCAATGCACACAGCCTCATCGGCCATCTTGACGAACACGGCGTCTTTGTCGGCCTCGGAGTACACGGCGACGGTGGCGATGCCCATGCGCTTGGCGGTGCGCAGCACACGGCAGGCGATTTCGGAGCGGTTGGCGACGAGGATCTTCTTGAACATGGGCACACCTCCTACCGACGAAACGTCGTCGGCAGGGGTATGCGTCGCCTCTGCGTTGGGGTCAACCACCACCGGCGTCGGTCACGATGGCGTTGCCCGTTGCGCTACCGAAAGCACATGCGGCCGCTGGTGTTGATGTCGAGAAAGCTGATGCTGCTGGCGACGTCAAACTCGGCGTAGGTGCCGCGGCCGGTGCTCGCCATGTTCATCAGTGTCGACGAGGCCACGCAGTGGTTCAGCTGGTAGATGTCTTGCACTTCAGCGTCGAGGTTGGGGTCAAACAACAGCCGGGTGTGCACCGCGACGTCGAGCACATCGTGGCTGTCTTTGAGGTCGACGATGGCGGCCGTGGCGGCCTCCAGCTGGTGGGCGCGGTTGAAGTCGCCGCGGGTGTCCAACGATGCCAACGGAACGGCCGAGACCGAGTCGAGCTGCGGCGACTCCGAGGTGTCGGCCGCGTCGCGATGCTCAAACAAGAAGGACGCGTCATTGCACAAGGTGAGTTCGGCGACGCCGTCACAAATGGCCTCGCTGGTGCTGAGCGACGAAGGCGCTCCACAAGAGAAGGGGAGGGCAGCGTCGTCGACCGAGGTTTCGTCACCGTCGGTGCAGCACACTGGGGTGGGGCTGCCGTCTGAAAACCACAGCACCACGTAGCGGGTGCGGGCCAGCTCTTCGGCCGATGTCTGCTCCATGTCGAGTTGCAGCATGCCGTGAATGGTTTCCAACGCCGACTGGTAGTCGGTGATGACGTCGGCGCGCCCGAGAAAGTCGGGTTCGACCCATTCACCAGAAGGCATGAACACGTCGTCACCGGTCCGCACCAGCGGCGAGGTGCGCACCACCGAGCCGAACACCGACGTGTTCACGTAGACTTCGTTTTGCGTTGCGAGAACCGACAGAAAATCGCGCACAGCACGTCGACGGTTGCCGTCGGGGTCGGTGAACTGCAGAGAGCCAGAAGCGTCGAGGGCCAGCAGCACTTTGACGGTGGCGTTCCCGATGTTTTCTTCGGGGCACTCCGTCTCCAACGGCGGACGCGGCGTCGACGACGGCATGTCTGGTGCGACGTTGGGCGCATCACAGCCAGCAGCCACCATTGCAAAAGAAACAGCAGTTGAAGCTGCAAGCAGTCGCATCAAACGTTGGGTTGTGTGCATGGTCCCCTCCTCCATGTGAGGGTTCTACCACGTCGTCGATGGTGCTGGCAGGGTGAGCCAACCGCATGCGCAAGGCTTGCCTGCGCTACAATCGCTGCGACACAGGAGCCAACATGTGGTGGACGCTGATCGCGACGCTGGCCGCACAGAGCCAGCCCGTGCTGACATACAACAACGGCGTGCAGCCCATCTTGGCGCGGCATTGTTTGAGCTGTCACACGGCCGAGGGGGTGGCGGCGGCGTATCCGCTTGAAACCCCCGAGCAGGTGACCGCCCAAGCCGACCTCATCGTCGACGCTGTCGTCGACAAACGCATGCCGCCATGGGCGCCGGCAGACGACTGCAACACCTACGTCGGGCGTCGCGCGCTCACCGACGACGACATCGCCACCCTCAGCAACTGGGCCGCATCTGGCGCTGCCGTCGGGGGCATGTCGGGCACGCCCCCCGTTCCTCCTGTCGAACGCGTGCGTCTGTCGGGTGACGTCGTCACCACCCAGCCGGCGGAGGGGTACCGCCCCGACGTCAATGTCCCTGACGACTACCGCTGTTTTGTTCTCGACGAAGAGTTTGACGAGGAGACCTTCATCACCGGCTACGACTTTGTTCCCGGTGTCGCGGCGCTGGTGCACCACGCCGCCGTCTTCTTGGTGCCCCCTGCCTACCTCGACGACCTGGCCGCACTCGACGACGCGCATCCTGACCAGCCGGGGTATCCCTGCTTCGGCGGGCCCGGCCTCGACTTTGTCGAGTACTTCGGCGGGTGGATTCCGGGGACATCGGCGGTGACCTTCCCCGACGACAGCGCCTATGTCGTGCCCCCCGGCGCGAAGGTCGTCATGCAGGTGCACTACAACATGGCGGCCGGCTTCACCGACGTCGACCAGACGGGCTTTCAGTTCATCACCCGCGACGAGGCGCCCGCCTTTCGCGTCAAACAACAGCCGATGTTCAACCTCGACTTCGTCATCGACGCGGGCGACGCATTTTCAGAACACCTGAAGACGACGGTGCAGGAAGATTTCTCGACGTGGACAGCCATCGGTGTGCTGCCCCACATGCACCTGCTCGGAGAGCACCTCCAGCTGCGCGTGCGGCATCAGACGGGCGACGAGACCTGCTTGCTCGACGTGCCCGACTGGGACTTCGAGCTGCAGGAATCGTATTTCTTTGAGGCGCCCATCGACATCGTTCCCGGCGACCGCATCGACCTCACCTGCCAGTTCAACAACAGCGCCGCCAACCAACCCGTCGTCGACGGACAACAGCAAGCCCCACGCGAGGTGGTGTGGGGCGATGGCACTTACGACGAGATGTGCGTCGCCGTCATCACCACCTTGGTGCCCTACGGCGCTGCGCCCGAAGGCACCTGCGTCGTCGACGGCGACGAAGGCAACGCCCTCGGCGTTGGACGTTTCTGCACCGACACCGGAGGCCAGTGCAACGACCTTGAAGCCGACTTCTGCCTGGGCTCCGCCGTCGCCGACATGCCGTTCTGCACCAAAATTTACTGCAGCTCCGACGACGAATGCGGCGAAGGCGCGACCTGCATCGGCAACGCTGCCGGTTCGGCATGCATCCCCGATGTGTGTGCCGGCGACGGCGATGGCGGTTGCGGGTGCAGCACGTCGTCAACGAGCCCGTCGTCGTCGACCCTGTCGGGGGTCGTATTGGGGGTCGTGTTGGGGCGGCTGCTGCGACGCCGACGCCGACGTCGACGTTGACCCTTCGTCTGGAGCGCCAGCGCGCAAGCGCGGGCATGCTCCAGCCTTGAACGACCATTCGCAGTGGAGGCTGGCGCCTTGAACTGTTGAATGGCGTCTGACTGCAGATGGTCGCGGGCATTGCTCAGCAATGCCCCATGGTCGACGATGCCCGTTGCTCGACCTCACCGACGCCGTCACATCGTCGTCAAACGGGGGTTTGGGATGCGCTCCTAGTCACGGCTTTCGTCGAGCACTTCAGGCGCTTCTTCACGGAGCACCCGCAGCCAGGTCTCTGGCACCTTCGCCGTCAGCAAGTGTTTGTCGAGCTTGGTGGGCGCGAAGACGTCAAAGCGCGTCTGGCGTTCGGCGGCGTAGGCGCTGGTGAGCCCAGCCACGAACGACGCACAAATGGTGTACGCCGACACCGCAAAGCCGAGGTCGAGCCCGGCGACGAGGATGATGGTGGCGACGGGGATGAACAGCGCGCCAAACATGCCAAGCCGCCGAATGATGCGGCCTTTGCTGTCGCGTTTTTGGCAACTCTCGCACAGCGGCAAGCTGACGTCGGCAACGCTGCGGGTCAGGTAGTAAAGCAAGATGAGCAAGAACGTGCCGTAGGGCACCAGCCACGACAGCCAGATGATCTTGGGGTAGTCGACCAGCCGACGACGGATGGGCGCTTGCGTCGGTGCCTCCAGCCCACATTGCGGACACGTGCACAACCGTTGGTGCAGAGGCGGCTGCTCTTTGAGCACCTCGCGCCGCAGCGACACCTTCACCAACTTGGGTTTGGCGAACACGCCCTTGGTGTCGACGCGCAGCGATTGCATGGCACTTGACGGGGCCTTCAAGCGCTCCCCCTCGTTGAACCCGCTGTGGATGTCGTCGTCGTCGCCCATGCTCTCAAGGGTAGGGCGCTGTGGCCGGCACGTCGAGGTGCGGGCCGATTTGAGCACCACGGCCTACTTGAGCAACACGCGGTGGGCGATGGTGGGCGCTTCGTCGCGCAACACCGCCGGCCAGCTCTCTGGCAGTTCGACTTTGACCTCGGTCTTGTTGATGAGGCTGGGTTCAAAGATGTCGTCGCGGGTGCGCTTGGTGGCCACCACAGAGGCGGCGATGCCGGCGAAGAACGACGACGCCACCAGGCCGCCGAACGACGCGCCGTCGAGGTTGAGGACGATGGCGGCCATGACGGCGAAGAACGGGAAGAACAACACGCTCAGCAACGCAAAACCCCGCGTCATGCGGCCCGTCTTGTCGCGCGAATTGCAGCTGGTGCACAGCGGCAATCGCAGCTCCACGACTTGGCGGGTCAACAGATAGGCGATGAGCACGAAGAGCCACCCGGCCGGAATCAGCAACAACAGCAGCTTCGGGTAGTAGATGTATTTGCGCTTTTTCACATCACGTGAAGACGGAGCAACCCCACAGTGCGGACAGGTGCGCACACCGTCGAGGGCGTCTTGGGTGAAGCGGGCGCGGTCGAAGACGACTTTGACGCGGCGGGGGGCGCTCAGCGACGTTCGCTTTTTGGGGTCAAAGTGCAGCCCTTGGGCGGCCGTGGTCGGCGCCGGCGTGGATGTGGGTTCATGAACGGACATGCAACCTATGTTTCATATTGGGCTTTCGGTGGCAACCCCAGGGCGCGCCCCGCGCGGCTGGCCGCGGCCCAACGTCGACGACGTCGAAGTCGTTGGCCTTTTTTGCGTGTCGGCACCGTCGGGGGTAGCCTCGCCGCTCGAAGGAGGCAGTGTGGCCGACGAAGGGGACGAACTCCCACCAGGCATGCAGGTGCTCAACCGCTACACCATCTTGGGCAAGCTCACCCAAGGCGGCATGGCCGAGGTGTATCTGGCGCGCCAGCAAGGGCCCGCGGGCTACACCAAGCTGGTGGTCATCAAGCGCGTGCGTCCGCACCTCGCCAACGACCAAGACTTCGTCGCCATGTTCGTGAACGAGGCCCGTTTGGCGGCCCTCATCAACCACCCCAACGTCGTGCAAATCTTCGACTTGGGGCAGGGGGGCGTGACCGGCCAAGACTGGTTCTTGGCCATGGAGTTCCTTGACGGCCGCGACATGTTGCTCGTCGGACGCGCCTGCCGCGGCCACAACAAAGCCGTGCCCTTCGACGTCACCGCCCGCATCATCGCCGACGCCTGCCACGGCCTCGAGCACGCCCACCAACTGGCTGGCAGCGACGGACGCCCCCTCAATCTCGTGCACCGCGACATGTCGCCCGAGAACATCCTCATCACCTTCGAAGGCCAGGTGAAGGTGCTCGACTTCGGCATCGCCAAAGCCCGCGACAACGCCTTTCGCACCCAGGCGGGGCAAATCAAAGGCAAGCTCGGCTACGTCGCCCCTGAAGCCATCTTGGGCAAGCCCCTCGACGGGCGCGCCGACATCTTCGCCATCGGCGCCACGCTGTATCTCTTCTTGTGCGGCAAGCCGGCTTTTGCCGGCAACAACCCCATGGAGATCTTTGAGAAGTCGCTGAAGCCGCCGATGCCGCCGAAGAAGGTGAACCACCGCGTCCCCGACGCCCTCAACGACATCTGCATGCGCTGCTTGGCCATCGAGCCCAACGAGCGCTACCAAAGCTGCGGGGAGCTGCGCCAAGCCCTCGACCACTACCTCGCTGGCACCGGCCGTCCCTTGGGCCCGCCGCAGCTGGCGCAGTTCATGAAGATCCTCTTTCCGCCCGACACCGACGAGCAGCGGCAGCGGATTCAGGCCTTCATCCAGCAGGCCGACGCGTTGTCGGCGCAGATGCCTGCCGCTCCGGCTGCCGTGCCCGAGGCCATTCCGTTTGAGGCGCCCCTCGACGACGACCCCGAAGAGGCAACGCTCATCGTGCCGCACGGCGCCCAGCCCTCGGCGCCGCCCATGTCGGCCGCCGACGACTACCAAGACCGCACCGTCGAGGTGGAGGCGTCGATGATCGCGGGCCCACCTCAGGCCCCGCTGACGGCCACCGGGCAAGCCGTTCTCGACGTCGACATCGCCTCCATGACGAACCAGGCGCCCTACGCACCGCCGCCGACAGAGGAGGGCTTTGACGTCGACCTCGCCACGTCGTCGTCGATGGCGGCCATGCCGCCGGTGGGTCCACCGGGGGCGCCTCCTGGAGGATTGCCGGGCGCGATGCCTCCAATCCCCGACGTCGACATCGAGCCGACGCTGAACCAGCCGCCTCCCTTCGCGGATGTGTCTGTCGAAGCGCCGGTGCCGCCCCCGGCGATGGCACCCCCCGCTGCACCCGTTCAGGCCCCCCCTTCTGAGGGCCCACCGCTGTTGGCGGTGGAGCCAACGCCCATGAACCCGCTCGACAGCGCCCAGGTGATGTCGGCGCCGTCGGCCAAAGGGCCTGGCTTCTTCGCGAAGTTCGTGGCGTTCGGCATGGGGGCGGTGGTGGGCGCCGTCCTCGTGTTGGGGGGCGTGTATGCTGCCGGCAAGTTGCCCGTGCTGCTGCGCGCCACAGGGCTCGACCTCGGCATCGAGATTCCGCCGCCGCCATGGTTGGAGACGACAACTCCCCCGCAAGCGACACCGCCAGCGGCGCCCGGTGCCGCCGCCGATGCCCCCACAGGCGAAGCGCCACCCGCAGATGACCCAGCAGCGGACGGCACCGCTGCAGCGTCTGCAGACGCGCCCGCGCCAGAGGCGAAAAACGCGAGCGAATGACAACACTGCCTCAAGTCTGACCCGTATTTGACCGAATTCCATTGCAGCCGTTGTCGAACGGCCAGGAAGTCAAATGTGGAGCTCCACGAGCTCTGCGCGGGGAGCTGCCCATGGCACGTGAAGCGCATGTTCTCGTCGTCGACGACAACCCCACCAACATTGCCATCCTCGAGGAGATCCTCGAAGACGACGGCTTCGACTTGGCCTGCGCCACATCCGGGGAGGAGGCGCTGGAGTGCTACAGCAGCCGCCGCCCCGACCTGATCCTCCTCGACATCATGATGCCTGGCATCGACGGCTATGAGACCTGCCGCCGCATCCGCGACCTGCCCGGGGGCAAAGACACCAAGATCATCATGGTGTCGGCCAAGGCCCTCACCGAAGAGCGGGTCAGCGGCTACGACGCCGGTGCCGACGACTACGTCGTCAAACCCTTCGACGAGCAAGAACTGCTGAGCAAGGTGCGCGTCTACGCCCGGCTGGGGTCGCTGGAGTCGGTCGACCGGCTGAAAGGCCAGGTGTTGAACCTCCTCGGCCACGGCACGCGCACGCCATTGAATGGCATCCTCCCCGTGCTCGACTTGATGATCGCCGACCCCGACATGGACGTCGAGACCCGCACCGAACTCCTCAAAGGCGCCCAACGCTCGGCCCACCGCCTGCACCGTCTGCTGGAGCGCGCCAACCACCTCAGCCGCTTGCGGGCGGGCGACGTCGCCTTCAAAACCGCCGAAGTGCAGCCGTCTGACATCTTGCAAGAGGCCATCGGCCAAGTGCAGGGCTACGCCGACGAGATGGGCGTCACCCTCAAGGTGGGCACCGTCTGCGGCGACGGCATGCTCGTCGACCACGGCGCCACGCTGAGTGCGCTCATCGACGTCGTCGACAACGCCGTGCGCTATGGCCCCGAGCGCGGCACCGTCGAAGTGGGCGCCGTCGTCGACGGCAGCGTCGTTCGATTGGAGGTGCGCGACGAGGGCGCCGGCATCCCCGCCGAGCAACTGTCGAGCATCCTGGGCAGCTTCGACGTCGCCGACCTCGAGCACCACACCACCGGCCAAGCCATGGGCCTCGCCATCGTGCAGGAGGTGTGCATGCAGCAGCACGGCAACGTCGCCTTCGACGGCGGCACGGTGGCGCTGCTGCTGCCGACGGTGGCGGCTGCGGTCAACTAGTCCGGGCCGACTCGCTTCGCGACGCCATTCCCGACCGCTCGGTCTAGAACTCCAGCCATTCCCGACCGCTCGGTCTAGAACTCCAGGCATTCCCGACCGCTCGGTCTAGAACTCCAGCCATTCCCGGCCGCTCGGTCTAGAACTCCAGCCATTCCCGGCCGCTCGGTCTAGAACTCCAGTCATTCCCGACCGCTCGGTCTAGAACTCAAGCCATCCCGACCGCTCGGTCTAGAACTCCAACCATTCCCGACCGCTCGGCAACCAAACAAAAGGCCACGCATCTGCGTGGCCTTGGTCGTCGTGGAGCACCAGATGCCCTACTTGCTGTCGCCGTCTTGGTTGGCAATGGAGAACCGCACCAGCGTCTTCACCGCGTCGTTGCGCTTCACGTTGCCGAGCAGCACCTTCAAGTCTTCGTAGACGGTGGGGTCGACCACCAAGCCGCCGATGGTGCCCTTGCCCGCCTTGACGTCGGCGACAATGGCCTTGGCGTCTTGGGCGACGGTGCGAAACTCGGTGGCCGCGATTTTGACCTCTTTGGAGGTGTCGGTGAGGTTGCCAATGAACTCGCCACCGTCGTCGTTGTAAATGAGCTGGTGCACGACGCCGTTTTTCTCGCGCACGTCTTTGAGCAGCTGGTTGGCCTCTTGGATGGTCTGCTTGGCAGCGACGAGCGTGGCTTCGCCTTCTTTGCCGTAGATGAGCTCGTGCACGAGGCCGTCGCCCGTCTTCACTTCGCCCACCATGCCGTCGACTTTGGCGATGGTGCGGTTCAAACGCGAGACCGCTTTGCGGAGGTCGGCGATGATTTTGTCGGCTTCTTGGCCGGTCTTGTCGTCGTAGATGAGCTTGTGCACCAAGCCGTTGCCCTCTTTGACCTCGCGGATGAGCTGCTCGACGGTGTCGACGGCGCGGAACACGGTTTTGTCGTAGCCCTTCTCAGAGAACTGCCGCACGAGGAGCATGACCTCGTCGGTGGCGGCGCGCACGTTGGTGAGAATCTCGCCCGACTCGGCGAGGGCGTTGTCGAGCATGCCCATGTCAGAGCGCAGCAAGTCGCCGTCTTTGTGCTCGGGGAATTGGCTGGAGCCCAAGCTGATGTCGATGGTCTTGTCGCCGAGGAGGCCATCGGAGTCGACCTTGGCGGCGGAGTCGTGGCGGATGCGCTCGAGCACGTCGTGCGACACGCGCATCTTGACGGTGATCTTGCGGGAGCGGCCGATGCCCACCTGAATGCTGTCGCCGGAGGTGGCGTTGCGCACCGAGACCACCTCGACTTTGTCGAGAGTAACGAACTCTTTGCGGCCCACCTTGATGTCCATGGCGCCTTCCATGGCGAGGGTGACCTCTTCGGTGATGGGCTTGCCGAGGGGGTTTTTGCCGCTGAACCGCAGGCGGGCGATGAGCTTTGCCTCGGGGTCGCGGCCGCTCACGGTGACGTTGGTGGGGCCGTCGAACTTGGTGGTCTTCACCGAGAGCACGCTGCCGTCTTTGAGGTCGAGGGCGGGCTTGGGGTCGACGAGGAAGCGGTCCATCTCGGGGTCGAGCTCGGGGAACTTGATCTCGCTGACGATGCCCACAGGCACACCTGCAAGGTGCACGCGGGCGCCGACCTTCAGGCCGGCCACGTTGGGAAAGCGGGCGAACAAGAAGGCGGGCTTCTCGAAGAGGTTGCGCTCTTGGCCGATGAGAAAAATGGAGATGAACAACACCACGATGCCGACGGTGACGAAGAGCCCCACCTTGATGTCTGTGGCGCGGTTGCGCTCTTGGGCTGTGCTCATGGTCCACCTTCGTTCAAACGTACGTCGCCATCAGCATCGGGCGTGCTGCGGGCGCGACGTCGCATTCCATACTTCCCTGGGGCCTTGATACCGTTGTCCACAACCATCCGGCAAGACCCCGGGAACCCGCTTCGCGACTTCCTTGGGAGAATGCTTCGCATTCTCGGAGAAAGGTGCACCACGTCACAGCAGGTCGGCCGCTTTCTCGACGACGAAAGCGGCGAGATGAGGTGCGAAAACACCTACGCGGGGGACGCCCCCAACAGGTCTTCGAGCAGCGCCAATTGGGCCACCATGCGGTTGTGTGCCTGTTCAAAGATGACGCTGTTGGGGCCTTCGATGACGTCGTCGGCAATCTCTTCGCCGCGGTGGGCTGGGAGGCAGTGCAAGACGTAAGGGTCGTCGGCGACGTCGACGGCGGCCTGGTCGATTTGAAAACCGGCGAAAGCCTCCTGGCGGGCCTGGGCTTCGTCTTCTTGGCCCATCGAAGCCCACACGTCGGTGAGCAGCACCTTGGCGTCTTTGCAGGCAGCCGCAACGTCGTCGGTGACGGTGATGGTGGCGCCCATGTCTTCGGCGCGTTGCACGTAGCTCGCGTCAGGCGCGTAGCCTTTCGGGCAGGCGATGCGCAGGTCGAGGCCGACGAGACCGGCCAGGGCGATGTAGCCGTTGGCCATGTTGTTGCCGTCGCCGATGTAGGCCCAGGGGCGGGCGTAGGGCTCGGGGTCGCGCTCCCAGATGGTCAGGGCGTCGGTGAGGATTTGGCAGGGGTGGTCGAGGTCGGTGAGGGCGTTGACGATGGGCACGCTGGAGTACCGCGCCCATTCCTCAACGATGTCTTGGCCATGGGTGCGGATGACCATGGCGTCGACGTAGCCACACAACACGCGGGCGGAGTCTTTGATGGGCTCGCCCCGGGCCAGCTGCGTGGTCTGGGCGTGCAAGACGACGGTGCCCCCGCCCAGCCGCTGGATCCCCGCCTCGAACGACACGCGGGTGCGCGTCGACGCCTTTTCGAAGAGCATGCCGACGACGCGGCCCGACAAGGTCGGCGCCAAACGCCGCTCTTGCATCCCCAGTTTGATGTCTTGGGCGCGGCGACAAAGCCGTTCAAGACGGTCGCGGTCGCCGAGGTCGAAGGTGGTGAGAAAGTCAGAGCGGGCCGGCTGATCGCGTTCGTCGCGCCGGTCGGTGGGGCGGGTCATCGGTGGCCTTCAGGTGGAATGGGCGCCGGAGGGGCCTTGCCCGCTTGCTCTTGGGGCGTGCGGGGGTCGGTCTGGGTGGGGTCGATGATGGCGAGGCCGATGGGGGTGGTGCTGCCGAGCAAGCGCGACACCGCGACGAGCTTGCCGTCTTTGGTGAGGGTGGGGTGGTCGTCGTTCCAGCGCATGCCCTTTTCGCCGCCCACGACAGGGCTGTGCGTCAGCATCTCGGCCGTTTTGCCGTCGATCGAGACTTTGGCGATCGCCTTGCCGTGGGCGAAGTACACCGAGGTGCCGTCTTTGGAGAACAGTGGGGCGTGGGCGCCGCCGGGGCGCACGCGGCCACCAATGCTGTTCCAGGTGTCGAGGTCGACGAGCTTGTGCAAGTTCTTGCCATCGGCGTCGACAACGTAGGGCTCGATGAAGAAGTCGGCGTTGTTTTGTTTCTCGGGCAGTTTGAATTCGTTGCGGGCTTCTTCAGAGAAGTGGGCGCCGATGCCCTCGAAGACAATGCGCTTGCCGTCGGGCGAAAAGCGCGGACGGAAGACGGTGCACACCGCAGGATTCGTCGCGTATTTGGTGCGCGGGATGCGGGCGACGACGACGGACTCGACTTCTTGGTCGCCACGTCCGCTCAGGGTGGTGGTGCGGATTTCTTCACAAGAAGCGAACACCACCGTCTTGCCGTCGGGGTGGAGGTTGGGAGTCGCCACATAGGTCACGTCTTTGACGACGACGGCGTTGATGAATCCGCCTTCTTTGATGCCGCTGATGCCCATGGTGTTGGCGTAGCGCTGCTTGGGGCTGGCGGAGACGCCGCCGAAGATCACGTTTTTGCCGTCGGGAAACACCGACGGCGTCGAGAAGAACCAGTTGGAGCGGTTTTTCGGCGAGGGCTTGCCTTTGGCGTCGCGCAACGGTTTGACGGCAATGCGTTCGGCGGGGGACTTGCCGTCGGCTGGGATGCGCCACATGCCATCGATGCCGCTTTGTTGGGCTGCGACAATGTAGTCGCCGCTGACGGGGTCGGTGGTGACGTCGCGGACGTATTTGATGCCACCCAACTGCATGAAGATGCGGTGCACGCCGGGCCGCTTGGGGATGTCTGCGCCGTCTTCTTTGTAGGCGGCGTCGGATTTGGCCTTGGCCCGACGTTGGGCCTTTTTGTCGTCGGCCGGCTGCGAAGCGGCGCCGTGGCCGGGCTGCGAGGCGGGCTTGGCGTAGGGGTCTTTGCCCGACGACTTCGGCGTCGGCGTCGGCGATGACGTCGAGGTCTGCTGGGGGCACCCGGCCAACAACGACGCGGTGAGCAGCGACACGGCAGCCCACGTCAGGCGGGGAAGGGCAACAGCGGGGGGCAAAGCAGACGGCATGCGGGCTCCTGCGGGCACAGACACGTCGACGGCGGATGCGGCGCCAACGGCGTCGTCTGCTCCGGGTGTCGACGGCGCGACCATACGTGACCACAGGGAGAAGAAAAACACCCCGTGGCAAAACAGAAGGGCGCCTCCTCCTTCTGCCCGAGGGCGGGAGGCCCGCTCAGTCGTCGACTGGGGCAGGTGGCGGCGGCATCTGCGCGACCACGGCGGAAGTGCCGTCGACGAGCGACGTGAGCGGCGGCCCCTGTTGCACTTCACCGATGACGGTGCCGGGCGACAACACGCTGGCCTGCTCGCGCAACATCACGGCAAACACCGCCGTATGACGGTGGGGGTCAAATGCCGTCAACACCACCACGCCACGGGTGAGCGGGGTGGCGCTGCTCTCGTCGACGTGGGTCAGCATGGCGCCGCCGAGCCCGTGGGGTTCGGCGTGAAAGTAGGCGACGCCGTCACGCACCTGGGTGAGCGACAGGCGGCCTTTGCTCGTCGACAACTGCTGCTGCAGGTGGCGCAGCGTGCGTGGCGCCAGGTGGGCATGCAGCTGAATGGTCAAGGCCCCGGCGCCAGTGTCGAGGGTCATCGTCGACGGCAGCGGCGGAGGGAGCTCGCCGTCGTCGATGCGCTCCAGCCGCACTTCTTCTTCGTCGAGGAGGGCCTGCACGTTCAACGGCGGAAGCTCACGCTCGAAGACGGCCACGCCTCGAAACCGGTCGGCGACGGCGGGGGCCGCCTGGATGATCTTGCGCTGCAATGCGGCCCGCTCCCCCGGTCCGACGTGGCCGACCGCGGCGGCCACCGCCCGCCACGCCGAAAACGAGGCCGCCGATGACATGGCGGAGGGGAGCTCTGACGTCAGGGAAAGCAGCGGGACTTGGGCGACGTCGCCTTCAAACGACAGGCGATAGATGGCGTCGATGCTGGAAGCGATGGCTGCTGCCGTGCGCTGGTTGGCCAGCGTGTGCTGCAACACGTCTCGGGTGTAGGGCCCGGCGGTCGGAGCCTGCACCTGCTGCATCATGAGGGCCTGCTCGTCGGGGCTGCGGGGGCCGAGCAGCTCGGCCCACCGTTCGGCCAGGCGTTTGTCTGGCAGCGGCTGGCGCCCGAGGGCGCGGGCGCCGAAATACACCCGTTGCATGTGTTCTGCTTGTTGTTGGCAGGTCTGCATGGCGTCGTTGTCGTCGTCGAGGGAGGCGCGCACCACCGCACACAAACAGCCGACCGCGGCACCGCGCTCGCGTTTTTGCAGCACGGCGTCGGCGACGCGGTCGGTGAGGAATAGGGCGCGGTCGGGCTCGGCCACGGCGACGGCTTCGCAGCCCTCGACGACGGCGGTGGCCATGGCGTCGTCGCCGCGCATGTACGCGGATGCAGAGTCTTTAAACGACTTTTCGACGAGCAAGGGGTCGACGCTGACATCGGCATGGAACGCTTTGCGCACAGCGACAAGTGCTGCCGCACGCACCTCCGCGACGGGGTCGCGCAGCCACACCTCGAAGAGGGCGGGGTCGACGTCGAGCGGGGCGCGTGCCGCCAGCTGCAACAAGGCCAACCGCTCGTCGACGCTGGGGCCGCTCTCGACGAGGTCGGCGACGACGTCAGCGCTTGGCGGATCCGCCAGCTCGCTCAACAACAACAGCCCCCACCGTCGCTGTGGCCCTGGCTTCGACACCGCCTTGCGCGCTGACGCCACCAAGCGTGGAGTGAAGCCGTCGTCACGGGGAAAGAACGCCACCAACGCACGGAGGGCCTCGTCGTCACCGGCCTCGGCAGCGTCGAGAACCGCGCGCAAAGCGTCGGGGTCTGCCGACGACGCCAAGCCTTGCAGCAGCAACCGCCGCATCTTGGGGGTCGATGCAGAAGCCAGCTTCTTCTGCAGTGTGGCCACCAACTCTTGCCGCAGCTTCTGGTGCTGTTGTCGACGAGAACTGCTGTGGCGCAGCAGTCGGGCCAGTCCATAGGCGGCCGCCTCACGAACCGCGGCAGAATCGTCGTTGAGGCCGCGCACCAGCTGCGGCATGGCCGATTGGTGGTGCAGCCGGGCGACGGCCATCATGGCGTGCGAGCGCACGGCGCCGAACTCCGACGCCAACACCTCGTCGTACACCTCGGGGGGCGCGCCGAATTCTTCGAGCAGGGTCACGCGCACCATGGCGGCGTCCTCGCCGTCATCGACCTCTTCCATGCTGTCGACCGTGTTGCTCGACGATGCACAGGCGGGCGCCAAGGCGACGGCGAGCGCGGCGGCCAAGGCCCATCCTCGTCGACGAGCGGCACAACAAAGGTCGAATGCAGCGGAGGCGAAAGACACGTGAGACCCGGCGGCAGCGCGTGCTGTTGGCTGCCGGCGTCCGACGCTACACCATCGCCTACAAGAAACGCATGGGACGCACGCGGTGAGACGGCGCCGTCATGTCGACTTGGTAGCGGCGGTCTTCGAGGCGTTCGACGAAGTCGAGCAAGTCGCAGGCGCGCTTCATCAGGTGACGCACCCGCGGCTCCCACTCCACCGACATGAACTGGCCGGATCCCCAGTCGCACTCCTGGGCGTCGCCGTCGTTTTTCATGGTGGGCAAAAAGGGCCCCGGCGTGGAGTTCGCCATCAGCACCAGTTGGCCGCGCTTGTACACCCAAAAGCGCTGCACGTCGTCGTCGACGGGCGCTTGCTGTGGGGGCGGCGGGGCCGACATTTGCAGGGCGAGAGGGTGCACGGCTCGACTTTCAAAGAAGGGGTCTCCGTTCATATCGAGTTCGCCTGTGGTTTGGCACGGTGTCCCCCGATTGACCGATGTGGACGTGTTCGGCTCGTCCCCGCCGGAATGCGCTTCGTTCTTCGCGGCTTGCACAGATGACCCTGCGCAACCGCCGCAGGCAATCCCACACACAACACATGGAGGTGGCATGGATGGCTTTGCGTCCACTGCGAATGACGCTATTTGGCGTCGTCAACGCATTCCCAAGAGCACGTCAGACACACGGCAGGAGATCGGCATGGATACCTTCATCATCGAGGGCGGAAACCCCCTCAGCGGCAGCATCACCGTCGAGGGCAACAAGAACGCCGCGCTCCCTCTGCTGGCCTGCGTGTTGCTCACCGAAGACAGCGTCACCCTCGACCGCGTGCCGCGCATTCGCGACGTCATCGCCTTGTCGCGCATCCTGCAAGACCTCGGCGTCGACTTCGACGAGAAGGCCGCCAACCACTGGACGTTCACGGCGAAGAACATCAACACCCACGCGCCGAACCCTGGGTTGTGTCAGCAAATCCGCGCCAGCTTTGCCCTCGCGGGCCCCCTCCTCGGACGTCTTGGCAAAGCGACGTTGCCCGCGCCAGGTGGTGATCGCATCGGACGTCGTCCCCTCGACACCCACCTCAAAGCGTTTGAGGCGTTGGGCGTCACCGTCGAGGCCGGGCCCGACGGCTACACCATGGAGGCAAAGAACGGTTTGAAGGGCGCCGACATCTTCCTCGAGGAGATGAGCGTGTTGGCGACCGAAAACGTCATCATGGCCGCCGCTCTCGCCAAAGGCACCACCATCATTCGCAACTGTGCGTCTGAGCCCCACGTGCAAGACCTCTGCAACCTCATCGTCGCCATGGGCGGCAGCATCGAGGGCATCGGCACCAACACCCTCACCATCGAGGGCAAAGAGAAGCTGCACGGCGCCACCTTCGAAGTCGGCCCCGACTACATCGAGGTCGGCAGCTTCATCGCCCTCGGCGCCATCACCGGCGGCGACCTGCGCATCAAAAAAGCGCGTCCGTCCGACCACCGCATGACCAAAGTCGCCTTCGGTCGTCTCGGTGTGCACTGGGAAGAAGACGGCGACGACATCTACGTCCCCAAAGACCAATCCCTGCAGGCACAAGAAGGTCTGCACGGCGCGGTCTGCAAGATTCACGACGCCCCGTGGCCGGGCTTTCCAGCAGATTTGACGTCGATTGCCACGGTGTTGGCGACGCAGGTGAAAGGCTCCGTGCTCATCCACGAGTGGATGTACGAGTCGCGCTTGTTCTGGGTCGACCGCCTCATCTCCATGGGCGCGCGCATCGTCATGTGCGACCCCCACCGCGCCATGGTCGAGGGCCCCGCCAAGCTGTACGGCAAGACGTTGTCGTCGCCCGACATCCGCGCCGGCATGGCCTTGGTGCTGGCCGCCCTCGTAGCCGAAGGCCGCAGCGTCATCCAAAACGCCCAGCAGATCGACCGCGGCTACGCCGACATCGAGCAACGTCTGAGCGCGCTCGGCGCCAACATCCAGCGGGTGTGACGTCGTGACCGACGTCGACAACGCTGCTCCTGTTGCACCGCACGTTCGCATCCATGCCGTCGTCGGCTGGGGAATGTTGGCGGTGTTTGCAGCTGCAGGGTTGGCGTTGGAGGCGTTGCACGCCTTCAAAGTCGGCGCGTACCTCGACGCTGGCGCTGAAACCCGGCGGTTGATGTTGCGGCTGTGCCACTCCCACGGCGCCCTGCTCGGCCTGTGTCAGTTGGCCTTCGCCTTCTGCGCCGACCGCTTCGCCCTCGACGGCGGCAGCGTCGGCGCGCGGTCTTTGCACGCCGCCTCGGTGCTCATGCCGGTGGGCTTTTTGTGGGGCGGACTGCAGATGGCCGACAACGGCATCGACCCTGGCGTCGGCGTGTTCATGGTGCCGCCAGGGGGGCTGTTTCTCGTCGTGGCGGCCGGCTCCATCGGCTGGCAGGTATGGCGCCAGAGCGGGGCGAAGTCCGCGTCCTGACGGATGCAGCTGTGTTTTCATGTGGTACAGTGAGGGCATTCTTTGGAGTGCTCTATGTCTGTGTTGTTGTCTTCTGTTGTGGTCGGGCTGATGGCGTTTGCGCCCGCCGAACCCATCTACCCAGCTGACCCCTACCTGACGTTGAACGACCCCAACGACGGATTCTTGCCGAGCAACGCCGATGTCTTCTTCGTGGGCAGCGTCGATTCGTCGACGCCACCGATGGAGGTGTTGGTGAACGGCGCCGCCGTCGATGTCGAGTTCTCCTACACCGGCATCTCGTTCGACCTCACCGAAGGCATGAGCGAACACTTGTCGGTGAAGATGCCCGAGTTGGAGGTCAACGACGACGTCGTCCTGCGCCACCCGCTTCTCGGTGACGACCTCCAGTTCGAGGTTGTCGAGGCAGATGGGACGGCGCCGAGGTTTGACGACGACGCCTTTGAGTTGGGGTGGAGAGGCACGTCCGGCGGCTGCGACAACCCGCTGAACCCAGAGCCGTGCTCTCGGCATGGCAGCGTGCAAGGGCCCACGGCTGTCGACGACAACGCCGTCGCCTACTACCGCCTCGAGAACGACGACGGCGACACGTGGGGCAAGTCGCTCAACGGCTCCGCGGTGGTCTCTGCCCACTTCGACAACAGCGTGGCCTGTGTGCGGTCGGTCGCCATCGACATCGCCGGCAACGAAGGGTCGACTGAGTTGACCTGCTTGGACCTCGCCGCCGGGGGCTGCTCGCACGTCAGCGCTGGCGATGACGGCGTCCCGCTGGGCGGGCTGGCGCTGCTGGCTCTGCTGATGCGTCGCCGTCGCCGTCGAGGGGGCCGTTGATGTCTGTGCTGTTGTCTTCTGTTGTCGTCGGCATGACGGCGTTTGCGCCAGCAGAGCCACCAGACGACCTGACCCCACGGCTGACGCTGCGCTCACCGACCTCGACGACGTTGCCGGCGAACGCGACCCTCACCTTTGACGGTGTGGCCCCCGGAGGCGAAGACATCATCGTGTTCGTCAATTGGAGGGAGACGCCGCACCCGGTGATGCTCTTGGCGGAGCAGCCCAACACCCCCGACGACGTCTATGTGTTGCGGCCGACGGTCGCGCTGGCACCTGGCGACGAACTCATGCTGCGCAGCACCATGCTCGACGAAGACCTGATGTTCGACGTCGTCGACGATGACGACACGCCGCCGACGTTTGCGGGCGACGGCCAGCTGTCGCTCGACACGGAAGGCTTCACCAACTGCAGTCCGACGTCAGGTGTGCCCTGTGGGGCGACGGTGTTGGTGTCGACGACAAACGTGACCGACGAGGGCGGCGTCTCGCACGCGCTCGTCGTCGACGACGACTCTGGCGAGACGTTGGCGGTGCTGCCCGGTTCGGCAGGGGCATTCATCCACGAGGGCCGCGGCGACCGGCGACTGTGTGTGCGCGTCGTCGCTGTCGACTTGGCCGGCAATGCCAGCAGCTCCGACGTTGGGTGCATCGACATTGTCGACGACGCTGGAGGTTGCACCAGCGTTGGCGCCAGTGGTGATGCGCTCCTTGGGCTCGCGCTCCCGCTGGTTGTGCTGCGTCGTCGATGTCGTCGACGGAGGTTCGGATGACAGGACTGTTGCCTTCAGTCGTCGTCGGTGTGTTGGCGTTCGCGCCGACTGCTCCTGTGTATGACCCAGCCCACGTCCTCCTCGTCGCTCCCCAGCAAGACCAGCTTCCCGCCAATGCCGGCATCGTGGTGAGCAGCGGAAAGAGCAGCGAACCCACAGCCATCGTCGAGGTCAACGGGGTCGGCCTGGGAGAGCAGCGCTGGCAATTCATGCCCATCGCAGATGGCGACGTTCGCCTCTACCGCATGGAGTTCAACGGCCTAAATGTGGGCGACGAGGTTGTGCTGCAAGCGGATGTCTTGCACCCAGACCTCGGCGTCGTCGACGATGACGTCCTCCTGTTCGAAGTCGTCGCCGACGACGTCACGCCGCCAGCGTTTGCCGAAGGACGCCTTCGGCTTTCGACCAGCGCCGACCATGTCGTCGTTTCTGCGCCTGAAGCGTCAGACGACTTCGGCGTGGCCTACTACCGCTTCGACGACGACACCGGGCGGACGCTCGCCTACAGCGAAACGCCGACGGGTCGGTTCGACATCCCAGAGGACGGCGAATTCTGCGTGCATGCCGTCGCGGTCGACATCGCTGGCAACGAGGACGTCTCACGCGAGGAGTGCCGTGCCCCTGATGCCGTCGCCTGCAGCCATGCTCGTGTCGACGCCGACCCCGTTCGGGGTGACGCTGCCTTGGTGCTGCTGGCCTTGCTGGTCTTTCAACGTCGTCGCCAGAGAACACCATGACCGCATGCCCGTTCAAGGTCGTCAGCCTCGCATTCGTCCTCTTCGCTGTCGGCTGCGAGCACGATGTGATCGACCCTGTCCCTCAAGACCCGACCGTGGTGTTGCCTGCAGGCGAGACGCTCCCAAAAAATGCCCGCATCCACGTGTCCAACGACTGGGCCGTGCCCACCCGGTTTGACGTCGTCGTCGGCGAAGAATCGCACTCCATCGATGTTGAAGAAAGTGCTGTGTACGACCTGGCGGCATTCTCTGTGGAGGCTGACGTCGGCGACGTCGTCACGGTCGAATTCCCCGAGTCGACACGCAGCTGGACGGTGGTGGACGACGACGTGGAGCCACCCGCGTTTCCAGCTGGTGCGCAGTTGGAGCTCGACAACCCACGCTTGCACTCCGGTTGTTGGACCCCGTGGAACGTCCTTCAGATTCCGTGCGGCTGGGTGTTTGATGTCAGCTGGCCCGACGTGGACGATGACGACGGCTTCTTGCAGTACGTCATCGAAGACGACGACGGGCGTCGACGAGAAGCTGGCACCGACAGCGTCGCGCAAGGCGTTCACGCTCAGGTGGCCTGTCGCACCCTCATCGCCGTCGACATCGCCGGAAACGAGTCGACGTTGCCGACGTCCTGCATCGACTTGGAATGAACGTCGACGACGACGCTGACTCCAGATCGACGAAATCATCTCCAGCTCCGACGCGTTGTGCCCCCATCTGCCATGATGGCGCTGCCCTCCACGTCGTGAGCCCCAGATGTCTTTTGCCGCCGGCACCGCCGCCGTCCACGCCGGTCACCTCTTTCGTCGACGCCAACTGCGTCGTCGGTTTCTGGCGGAGTGGCAGCAGAGCAAGGGCCGTGTCGTCGTGCTCGGCGCCATCGGCGTCGGTTTTTTCGCTTTTCTGTTCGGTTCTGCTTTGGCGGCAGGCGCGTTCTTGGCGTCGGCCCAGTTCGCCAGCCTCGCCGTCGCCCTCCTGCTGGTGGTGTGGTGGGGCGCCGGCAGCAGCCTGCTGCTGAGCTGCCTCGCCCAAGCCGCCAACGCGTTCTTCGCCGCCGACGACGCGTGGTTCTGGGATGCGTCGCCCGCGCCGGCGTGGGCGCGGTTCACCGACGCCGTGTTGCGCACGTCGCGCTCGGCGTTTCCCGCGTTGTTGTTGATGACGGCGTCGGCGGCGTCGGGCTTGCTGCTGGGCTCAGGACACGACGTCCTCGTCGTCGTGCGCGCGGTGGTGGCGACGCTGCTGCACAGCTTCTTGGTGTTGTTCATCGCCGTCGCTGTGGTGCAAAGCTTGGCGGCGGTGTTGCCGGCAGGGCAGGTGCGGCGGGTGTCGCTGGTGGGCCTCGGCGGCATTCTCGTCGTCGTCATTCTCGGCATTCGGCAGGCGAACCTGCCGGCCCTGCTCACGGGCAAAGACAACACCGCCTTCGAAAAGCTTGAGGTGCTGCAAGCCGGCGGGCCCACCTGGCTGTGGACCCACGACCTCTTCGCCTTCGTGCAGCACGGCACACTGAGCGCGGCCCTCATCGGGTGGACGACGCTGTTGGCGTCGTTGTCGTACGGAGCCTTCAAGCTGTTTTTCAAACGCGCCCGCGACAAAGCCGCCGACGTCAGCGAAAAGGGCAGCCGCTCGGGACTGTCTGCCTTCTTGCTGCAGCAGGCGACGGCGGTGCTGTCTGTCGGGCTGCCGTCGTCGTCGAGGGCGTTGGTGCTGAAAGACCTCCGCGTGTTTGTGCGCGACCCCGCGCAGTGGAGTCAGGCGGCGCTCTTGCTCGGCGTCGGCGTGCTCTACGCCATCAACCTCGACATGCTGCAGGACGGCTTCAAGCGCATCCCAGAGTTGCGTGATGTGCTGTTGATGGCCTTTCACGTCGGCACCTGTTGCTTTGTGGCATCGGGGTTGGCCGCCCGCTTCAGCTTTCCGCAAGTCGCCCTCGAGGGAGAGGCCTTTTGGATGTTGCAGCAGTCGCCCGTCGACAACGCCGCCATGCTGCGGGCCAAGGCGCGGGCCAACGCCCTCCTCGTCGTCGGATTTCCGACGCTGTTGGCGTCGTTGGGCGCCGTCCTCTTGCCATTGCCCTGGCACCTCAAGGTCATCAGCGCCGTCGGCGTGGCATCGACGTCGTGGCAAGTGGTGCGCATGGGCGTCGGCATGGGCGCCGTCGGCCCTCGCTTCGACGCCGCCACCGTCATGGAGGCCACCATGGGCGCAGCCGCCGTGTCGACGATGATGTGGGGCATGGTCGTCGCCATGACGACGACAGGAGGCATTCTGCTGGCGATGTTGTTGGCGTCGTTTTCGCCTGCTGCATGGGCGCTGCTGCTCGTCGTCGTCGCCGTCCCGTGGTGGCGGGGGCGGCGGGCCATGCGCCTGGGTGCGGCCGCGCTCGACGACAGGCGGGTGAACCCGCCGGCGGCGTAGAGCCTTTCAACAGCGACCGACTCCAAAAGAAAGGCCGGCTGGATGCCGGCCTTGTTCTCCTTTGTCGTCAGGCGTCAGTCGACCGTAATGTGGGCAAAGCGACGGCGCCCGACCTTCACGGCATGGGTCTGACCAGCGTCGAGCACCAGGGCCGCATCGGTGATGCGGGTGCCGTCGACGGAGACGGCATTTTGGCCGATCATCCGCCGGCCTTCTCCCTTCGACTTCACCAAGCTGGCCTCGACCATGGCGTCGACGAGGGGCATGCCTTGGCCGTCTTCAGACGACAGCGTGATGCGGGGGGCATCGTCGGGCACGGTGTGCTTGTTTTGCGGGTTCACAATGCTCTGGAAGTGCGCGAGTCCACGGTCGGCGTCGTCGGCGGAGTGAAAGCGGGTGACGATTTCTTTCGCCAGCGCAATCTTGGCCTCCATGGGGTGGCCGGCCTTCAAGGCGGCGATGTCGTCAGACGACTTTTCGCTGAGCAGGTCGTAGTAGCGCCACATGAGGCCGTCGCAGATGCTCATCATCTTGCCGAACTGCTCCTCGGGGGGCTCTTCGACGCCGATGTAGTTGCCGAGGCTCTTCGACATCTTCGGGCCCGCGACGCCGGTGACGTTGCCGGCGTCGTCTTTGACTTCGTAGCCGTCGGTGCCCTCGAGGATGGGCAGCGTCATGATGCATTGGGGCTTGAGGTCGTGCTTGTGCATGAGCTCGCGGCCGACGAGGAGGTTGAACTTCTGGTCGGTGCCGCCGAGCTCGATGTCGGCTTTGAGGGCCACGGAGTCGTAGCCCTGTGCCAAGGGGTACAGCAGCTCGTGCATCGAGATGCTCTGGCCTGCCTTCAGCCGCTTTTCGAAGTCGTCGCGCTCGATCATCCGGGCGACGGTGTATTTGCCGGCGAGGCGAATGACGTCGTCAAAGCCCATCTTCTTGAGCCATTCGGAGTTGAAGCGCACCTCCGTCTGCTCGGGGTCAAGGATCTTGAACACCTGGCGTTTGTAGGTGGCGGCGTTGGCGACGATTTCGTCTTCGGTGAGCGCTGGCCGCGTGCTGTTTTTGCCCGTGGGGTCGCCGATGCGGCCCGTGAAGTCGCCGATGAGAAACACCACCCGGTGTCCCAGTTTTTGAAACTGGCGCATCTTGGTGATGAGCACGGTGTGCCCGAGGTGCAGGTCAGGAGCGGTGGGGTCAAACCCCGCCTTCACCAGCAGGGGGCGGTCTTCGGCGCGGCTCGCCTCCAACTTCTTTTTGAACTCTTCTTTGACTTCGAGGTCGACGACGCCACGACAGAGAATCTCCATCTGCTCGTCGACGGGAAGAAAACGGCTCGACATACAGTCCTCAACGGCTGACGTTGGGTCAGCGGGGGCAGACGGGCTCCTTAGCAAGTTGGAGGGCAGGGGTCTTCGGCAAAAACGCCGTTGGCTCGCTTTGTTGCCAACGCCGTCAGCCGACGGTGCAGCGCACCACGCCCGCTGTCGGGGTGCAGACGTGGGTGAGCTTCACGTCGTGTGGTTCGGCGGGCACGGCGGGCACCAGCTGAGCGTCGGTGCCGATGCCGACTTTGGGCACGTCGTCGTCGAGCAGGTGCAGGGCACGGTCGTAGTACCCCTTGCCATACCCCAGGCGGTCGCCACCATGGTCGAAGGCCAAGCCGGGGACGACGACGACGTCGCACGACGACAGTGCAACCTCGGCAGCGTCGTCACCGGGAATCCGAACGCCGAACGCGCCTGCGAGAAGCGCTGTCACCGAGCCCGTGAGCAGCCGCCACCGCAAGTCATCACCGTCGACGACGGGAAGCGCGACGTCGATGCCAGCGGACTGCATCTGTTCGATGAGCGGCTCGGTGTCGACTTCGGTCGGCAACGAGGCAAAGCAGGCGATGCGTTGCGCACGACGCGGGGCCAGCCACGTTGCCAGATGCGCTTGGATGGCGACACCGGCGTCGTGCAGCTGCTCGGTCGGTGTCACGCGCTGCAGGGCACGCTGTCGTCGTCGCAGGGCGGCTTTGTCGTCTTGAAGGGCAGGCATGGACGGGCCCAAAAAAAGAGGGCACCCTGAAGGCGCCACAGAAAGGGCTCAATGCGCCCCGAAAAAGGGCCACCCGGAGTCCGTGTCCAACGACTGCCTCGAACCTGTTCGCAAACAGGTGGGTGCACAAATACGCAGCGAAAGGCTTCCTGTTTATCTCTGTCGTGAAACAGAGTTGGGCGTGCACAAAACCACGTAGGGCGGCTCCCGATAAGGCAGAAAAGGTTCAGAGCGTACGAAAGACACGTCCGCCAGGTGACTGCGTCTACGATACCAACCTCGACGACGAGAGCACAACGCAGATTTGCATCGAAGGAGCAGTTCAGCGTCGTCAGCGGCGTCAGGCCGTCGGTTCGACAGCAAAAAAAATGTCGAACTCTGCGCTGGGGGCTCGGTGTGAGAGTTTGACGAACATCAAAGCGACGGTGTCGACGTGGGTTCTGTTGTTGCCGAACCTTCAAGGCGGGGTTTGTCGACGGAAACGACAGCGCTTTGCGACGCCAAACGTCCGACGCTCTCAGATGTGTCGAAGCATCCCGGATGACAGGCGCAAACAAAAGCGCGACCCAGAGGGTCGCGTGTGTGTGGGTCGTTGAGGAGGCGCCTTAGGCTTTGGCGTTGGCGTTGGCCACTTCGGCCGTGGCGACTTCAGCCGCCTCCAACAGAGGCACTTCGTCGGCGGTGGCGGCTTCAACGTCTTCTGGGCCCAACGCGGCCTTCAGGTGGTCCATCAGGCGCTCGGTGCGGGTTTGCACTTCTTCGCGGGTGGCGTTGGCGCGGTCTTCGGCGGCGAAGAGGTCGTCGGCAATGTTCAAGGCAACCAACAGCGCGAGGTCGTGAGACGACAATGTACGCGCCGACCGCTGCACTTCTTCGAAGCGTCGGGTGACGAAGTTGGCGAGGGCGTGAACGTAGGCCTCATCTTTTTCGGAGCGCACCGTGAAGCGTTTGCCAAGGAGGGTGACTTCGACTTTGCGTTTCACGAATTGCCCCCTCATGCGGCCCAGACGGTGGACGATGTCGCAGTCGTTCTGAAATGAACTGGCCTGCAGAAATCGCGTTCAAGAACTTAGGGGGGAGACCCGAGGTCTGTCAACGGGTGTCGTGTTGTCGGCGGTCGAGGGGCGCTTTCGGCGAAAAATGAGTCAGATCCCCCCGTGACGACGACAAAAACCCACCACGTGGCGGGGCTGGCACGGCGTAGGCGGCAAAAAGTGATACGGTGCACGCCGCCATTGAACGCCAGCGGGGGCGGTGACGTCCCAACTTCTGGAGACCGACATGCCGTTTTGCGCCCCTCTTCGACCCACCTCGTTTTCGAGGCTGCCTTTTCTGTCTGCGTTGGCGACGGCGTTGTTGTGCGGGGTGATGGTCGTTCCCGGCGGAGCCCACGCCAAGAAAATCCGTGGCACGTACTCGTCGGTGATGGGGACCCTGAAGGTCAAAGAGCGCGGTGGCGTCGTCACCGGCCGCGTGGCTGGCAAAAACCCCTGCGGTTTCAAGAAGGGCAAGGTGGTCTTTGAGGGCACTCGCCTCGACGACAGCCTCACCGGAACGGTCACCACCTGCAAAGTCGGAGGCGGCTGCAAGGGCAAGGTGTCGGGGATGATGATGTTGCTCATCACCCGCGGCGGCAAAACCCTCACCGGCGCCGTCCACCTCGACAGCGGCAGCTGCAAGACCCCCATCGGCGACGAGGGCTTCACCGTCAAACGCCAAAGCAAGACGTCGAAAGGCAGCGGCAAGGGCAAAAACGGCAAAGGCAAAGACGGCAAAGGCAAAGACGGCAAGGGCAAAGACGGCAAGGGCAAAAACAGCAAAGGCAAGGATGGTTCGAACGAAAAGCCCTCCGACGACAAAGGCACACCTTCCGACGACAACGGCAGCAAAACGGGCGACTCCTCCGGCGAAGGGTCGTCTGAGGTCCATGCCAACACAGCTTCCACCGAGGGCTCCGCGTCGTCGTCTGGCGACAACAAAGCCGACGCCATGGCGCTGCTGCGCAAAGGCGCCCAACTGATGGGGCAGTCGAAAGTGGAGGAGGCGCGGGATGCGTTCATCGCCGCCACCGAGAAAGACCCGACGCTGGCCAAGGCGTTTCAAGGCGTCGGCGTCACCTACTACATCCGCGGCCGCTACGACGAAGCCCTCGACGCCTACAAACAGGCGTTGGAGGCGAACCCCTCTGACGGCGACACCTACTACAACATGGCCTGCGTCTACGCGCTGAAGAACGACAAAGAGCAGGCGATGAACTACTTGCAGATTGCCGCCCTCAACGGCTTCGTCGACTGGCATGTGTTCGACAAAGAAGACGACCTGAAATCGCTGCACGGCGATGAGCGCTTCGAGAAGCTCCGCAAAGGCGACCTCAGCTTCTGACGACGCTGGCCGGCCTCTATTCGTCGAACAACGTCAACTGCCGCTTCTTCGGAGGAGGAGGCGGCGGTTTCGTTTGGGGCACGGCCGGCTTGGCCGGTGTGGGCATGCTGCCGGTCTTCTCTTGCATGCGTTTGAGGTCGAAGCCCAACCGTTTGGCGTGGGCGTAAAACAGCTGGCGGGCGGCGAGGAATCGAGGGCTGGCGCCGGTCATGCGGTGTCCGAAAGCATGGGCGTTCTTGCCTTGCAGGCGGCGTTCCTCGTCGACGGCGTTGAGAATCTTGCGGTGTCGGTCGGGGTAGGCCGCCTGCATGCGTTCTTCAAACACGTCGCGCACCACGCCTGGGAGTCGCAGGTGAATGAACCAGGCGACGTCGGCGCCAGCGTCTTTGGCGCGCTCAAGAATCTCAGGAATCTGCTCGTCGTTGAGCCCGAGAATGAGCGGCGCGATGGCCACCGCCGTGGAGATGCCAGCGTCGTTCAACGCCTTCAAGGCGTCGAAGCGCTGTTGCGGCGGGCTGGCCCAGGGCTCGACGCGCAAAGCGTCTTCTCGTCGAGCAAAGGGGATGGAAACGTTCACCGTGACGTTGGTGACGGAGGCCGCGCGTTTCAGTACATCGATGTCGCGTCGCACCAGCGCACTCTTGGTGATGATGCCGAACGGGGAGGCGAAGTCGGCGAGCACGTCGAGGCAGGCCCGGGTCAGACGCAGGTTGGCCTCAAGGGGCATGTAGCAGTCGGTGTTGCCGCTGATGGCGATGGGCTCGTACGTCCAACTTTTGCGCTGCAGACGTCGACGAAGAAGGTCGGGGGCGTTGCGCTTGACGACGATCTTGCGGTCGAAATCAGAGCCGGCCCCGAAGTCGAGGTAGTGGTGCGACGGTCGGGCATAGCAATACGCGCAACCATGCATGCAACCTCGGTAGGGGTTGAGGCTGAAACGAAACGGGACGTCGGGCGAGTTGTTTTCAGACAAGATGCTCTTGCTCTCGTCGTCGTACACCTCGAGTTTGGCGTCGGGGGCGGGGCCCAACAGCTCCACGCTCGACGTTGCATACGGGTTGGGCGGGTTCGCCACCTGCTTGGGTTTGTGCACCGCCTGACGAGGGCGCTGTCGACGAGAATCAGACATTCGCGGCCTCCGACGGGGGCGGCGCAGACGCTTGGGCTTTCAACATCACCAGCAGTCCGACCATGACGAGCACCGCGAATCCGACGACGGAGGCGGGGGGCGTCTCGTCGAGAAACCAGTGCGCGAACAACGTGCTCAGCACCGGCTCCAGAAGGATGGCGCTCGACAACAGCGCTGCCGGCACGTGCGCCATGGCCCAGTGCAACAAGGTGTGGCCGACGACTTGAGGGAGCAACGACAGGCAGAGAATCCAGCCCCAGGTCGACGACGTGTAGCCCCAAAGCGGCTGGTCGAACGCCACGCTCAACAGGGCCAGCGCCCACGCCGCGTGAAAGTAGACGGCGGCGGCAAACGGAGCGAGGGGCGCCCCCCTTCGACGCGACGCTCGCGACAACAACATGTAGCCCGCGACGAACACGGCGCCCGCCAATGCCAGCCCTGGGCCCAGCACCAACGACGACGTCGCCGGGCTCGACGACGAATCGCCGGCCAGAGCAACGCCCGCCGCTCCGGCAAAGGCGACGGCGATGCCCACCCAAGACAACCACGGCGGTTTCTCGTCGAGAAACAGGCCCGACGCCAGGGTGACGAAGATGGGTTGGGTGCACACCAGCACCACGCTGATGGCCACAGAGGTGTGGTGCAGCGATGTAATCCACGTCGCAAAATGCAGCGCCAGCAGCACCCCGGCCGCAGCCGCTGCGCCGTGGGGGAGGGCGACGACGTCGACAGCAGGGCCCATTTGTCGACGACGTTGCACACCGGCGGCCGTGGCAAAGAACAACGCGCCGGCAAAGCACCTCCAGAACGACACGGCCAACGGTGGGGCGTCGGCAAAGCGCACAAAGATGGCGGCCGACGACACCGCGCTCACGGCGACAGCGACGCCCGTGAACACGCGCGCACCGGAGGGAGCAGCATTGGAGGCAGACACGACCGACATGTTCAGACACCGACGTCGACGAAGAAGCGAAAACCTAGCGTCTGCAACTGGCGTCGCAAACGCAACAGCGCAGGCCAGAAGCCTGCGCTGTCGAATGCCGTGACGACGTCGTCGTCAGCGATGGGTCATTGCGGCGGACGCACCTGCAACGGAATGATGGTTTGGCCGCCGACGCCGGTGTGGTTCACCACGAGGTTGATGAAGTCGGCGACGCTCGCGTCGTCGTTGGCGTACGCGATTTGAAACTGCTCCGAGGCGTTGGGCGCCAAGGTGATGCCGGGAGCGCCGAGGTCGATGGCGGTGCCGTCGGTGGTTTGCAGTTCGTAGTCGTCGGCGATGGTTTCAGGGCCATCCCACTCGAAGGACGTGATGCTCAAGCTGGCGTCGCCGGTGTTGAGCAAGGTGATGGTGGCGGTGCCCGCCCAGGTGGAGATGTCGTCGACGTCGCCCATGGCGCTGACACACACGCGGTCGCCGCACAAATCGTCGCTGTCGATGGAGATGACGCCGATGCTGCCGCCGACCACCGGGACTTCCCACACTTTGTTGTTGAGCAGGTTGGTCTCGAGGCGCAACACCGTGCCCTCGGGGATGGCGGCGTCGCCGGCGACAGGCGACCAGGTGATCTCGATGGTGCGCTCGTCGCCACCGCCTTCAGACGCGTCGGTGGGGTCGAGGATGAAGCCTTTGCCGTCTTGGCTGCCGTCGTCTTTGAGCACGATGCACGACAACGCGTTGCCTTCGATGGGGCCGGTGCAGTCGGCGTCGCAGGTGCCGTCGCCGCCAAGGTCGATGCAGGTGGTGTTCACGGCAGCGTCGGTGGTGCCAAGGTTCGAGACGTTGACGCTGATGGTGTCGGTGTTGCCTTCGCCGAGGGAGCCGAAGTTCACAAACGAAGGAATGGGCAAGATGCCGATGTCAGAGCCGGTGCCCGAAAGCGGCACGGTGAGGGTGCTGTTCTCGACGGAGTCGGTGATGATGGTGAGCTCGTCGTTGTCGAGGCCCAATGCCGTCGGCGAGTAAAACACGTCGATGGTGAGGACGTTGTCGAGGGTTTCGATGGGCGTGCCGCAGTCGGAGGTGCGGCCTGGCTCGAGGGTGACGGGGGTTTCGACGAGGAGGTTCCCCTTGCGCAGCCCCGAGACGATGAAGTCGGGGTTGCCATTTTGCACGGCGACGAATTGCACCTCGAGGGGGGCCGTGCCGTCGTTGATGATTTGGATGGTCTTGGTGAGACCCTGCCGCTGCTCCGCCGGCACCGTGGGGTCGTCTTTTTGCACCGCGCCGAAGTCGAGGCCGTCGCAAGGGATGGCGTCTTCGCAGCCCGTCAACGCCACGGGGGCGGTGCCGTCGGTGGGGATGGCGGTGATGGTGCCTTCGATGATGCCGTTGTCGGGGGAGCCCGCGTTGGTCACCAAGCGCACGACGGTGCTTTGGCGTTCACCGATGGTGCCGCCGGCCGTGTAGTTCACGGTCACGGGCTGCTCGCCGCCGAGGGCGACGAATTCTGGAATGGTGCCGATGACCCAGTCGCCGTCGACGTTTTCGAGGGAGCCGCCCTCGACGTTCATGTCGCGGTTGCCGCGGTTCAACAGCATCAACGTCGCCTCGCATTCGGCGCCGGTGGCGATGGGGCCCAGGTCGAGAATGGGCGGATCGAACTCGGCGACGGCGTAGAACTGCTCGGGGTCTTCGCAGCCGGTGAGGCCCAGGCCAGCCACGCACACCACGCTGGCGGCAGCGACGAGACGGGGGACAAACAGTGACAATGAACGACGCATGCAAACCTCATCGCGCAGGGGGCGCTTGGTGGGTGTGCCATAGCACTTGGCCCCGCACCAACAAGGGGGGCATCCGGCGGCGGGGCCCATGAAGTGTTTTGCGAGGGAATGCTTCGGCGCCAAACCGCCGCCGACCTCGCGCTTCATGGAGGCCGAACGTTGACACCGACCGACCGGCTGCGGAACGCTCACTCTTCAGGGAGGGGAGATCGCCATGTTGCGGGAAATGACCACAGCGCCATCGCCGTGTGCTCGTCGTCGACGAAGACAGGGCCGGGCCCAGGGGCAACCGTCGACGCTGCTCGACGATTCTCGCTGCAGGGTGCCAGGGCTCACAGTGTGGGCAGGATCCTCTTTTGTCGCACTGCGGCAACGTGGTACTTCACGTCCGCGGATCGCGGTGCGAAAGCCGACCTCGTTGTGGGCCCAGCACCCTTCGCTTCCGAGTTCTCGTCGACAGCGAGCGGATCTGCACCTGGTGCTGCAACAAGTGCGGCCCAAAACCAGAGGGGAGACGTCATGGTGTGTGAGCCAACGCCCGGCCAGAGGCACAGCAATGTGCAGGTGGCCCAAGGTGTGGGGCACTGACCACAGGGTCGGCGAGATCGCACCCTCGGCTTCGTCCATCCCCAGCTCCCACCGCGTTTCGACGCCACAGGGGAGCACAGCTCTTCGCCTCTGTTTGCCGCGCTTTGGCACGGCAGCAAAGGCAGCGGCGCTCGCGCCGAACCTGGCGGCTCACCGCCTTCTTCACGACGTCGTCTTCGGCGCTCGTGCTTTCGGAGTACACCGGCATGCAATGCCCTAGTTGCCAAGTCGAACTGCCAGACTCAGCCCGCTTCTGCGGCGCTTGTGGTCATCAGTTTCAATCTGCTGCGCCTGCAGCGCCCGTTGCGGCAGCCGCCGCACCTTCTTCATCCCAAGCCCTCACCAAGGGAGCCTCCGTGTCCGCTCGTTCCATCCAAGAGATCACCTCCACCCCCGTTCAAATCTCCATCGGAGAAACCGCCAAGCAGGCGTTCGAGGCGACGAAAGCAAACCTCGTTCCGCTGCTCATTGGCACCATCGCCCTTGGTGCGGCGATGAGCTTCTCGATGATGATTCTCATCGGCTTCCTGGCCATCCCAGCCTTCATCGCTGGCCCGATCATTGTCGGCGCCAAAATGGCCAACGGTGAAGAAGTCTCCATCGGCACCTGGTTTGGCGGCTTCAAGAAGTTCGTCCCGCTGTTCATCCTCTCGCTCATCGTGGGCGTGGCTCTGTTTGCCTTCGGCATCGTGCAAGGCATCCTCACCATCTTCGGCACCATCTCGCCCTACCTTGTCGTGATGACCGTGCTGATGCCCGTCTTCCAAATCGCGACGTACCTGGTGCTCGACCGCGACGAGCAACCTGTGGACGCCCTGAAGCAAGCCATCGAAATCTGCAAAGCGCACCCCCTCGAGCTGTTCTCGTTCACGATGATCGTCCAGTTCATCAACACCCTCGGCCTCTTCACGCTCTACGGACTCGGCGGCATCTTCACCGCTCCTCTGGGCATGATGTTCACCGCCATCTACCTGCACAAGCTGCTGGGCATGAAGGGCGGCATCAGCCAAATCGACTGAGGTCGACTCTGATGACGAACGAAAGCGCCCCACAGTGGGCGCTTTTGTCGTTGGGCGCCAGGGGTTGAAAACTTGCCGACCTTTGGCGTCGGAAAAGGTTGGCGTCGGCCTCGACTGGGGTAGGGTCGCGCAAACCTGCTGGGACGATCAAACCCCAGCCCCACCTCGCCCAGTGGCGAGCACCGCGCACCCCTTCTCGACGTCGTCTACCGTCGCTGTGCGCATCCTGGAGAGACCATGCGTCGCGCCAAAATCGTCTGCACCCTCGGCCCTGCCTCCGACACGCCAGAGGCCATTGAGGGCCTCATCGAAGCGGGCATGAACGTCGCCCGTTTGAACTTCAGCCACGGCGACTACGAGTTTCACCGTGGCCTCGTCAATCGCGTGCGCGCGGCGTCGGCCAAACTCGGCAAGCCCGTGGCCATCATGCAAGACCTCCAAGGGCCCAAAATCCGCTGCCGAACGATGGAAGACGGCTGCGTGATGCTCGAAGAGGGCCAGCGCACCGTCATCACCACCGAAGACATCGTGGGCACGGCCGAGCGCTTTGGCACGGGCTACGAGTTGTTGCCGCGCGACGTGACGCCGGGCGATCTCATCCTCCTCGACGACGGCAACCTCACCTTGCGCGTCGAAGGCAAAACCGACACCGATGTGGAGTGCACCGTCATCGACGGCGGCCCCCTGAAAGACAAAAAGGGCATCAACCTCCCCGATTCGAAGGTGTCGGCGCCATCGCTCACCGAAAAAGACATCCGCGATGCCCATTTCGGCGCCGAAGTCGGCGTCGACGCTGTGGCCCTGTCGTTTGTGCGCTCGCGCCACGACGTGCGCATGTTGCGGCGCGAATTGGTGCAATCGAAATCGCGGCCGTTGATCATCGCCAAGCTCGAAAAACCCCAGGCCATCGATCAGCTCGAGCAGATCCTCGAAGAAGCTGATGGCGTGATGGTGGCGCGCGGCGACCTCGGCGTGGAGATGCCGCCTGAAAAAGTGCCGATGATCCAAAAGAAGATCGTCGAGGAGGCCAACCGTCGGTCGAAGACGGTCATCGTGGCCACGCAGATGTTGGAGAGCATGATCACCAACCCGCGTCCGACGCGTGCGGAGGCGTCTGACGTCGCCAATGCGGTGCTCGACGGGGCCGACGCTGTGATGCTGTCGGGCGAGACGGCTGCCGGGCGCAACCCGCGTGGGGTGGTGGAGATCATGAGCCGCATCGTCGTCGAGGCGGAGGCGTCGGAGCGTGCGCGGTACACGAACACCAACGACTTCTTGCTGACGGGCGCGGCACATGACTTTCAAAACGCCATCGCGCTGGCGTCGGTGCGCACCGCGCAGGAGCTGAACGCCGAGGCCATCGTGACGTTCACCATGAGTGGCAACACGGCGCGCATGGTGGCGGACTACCGCCCGAAGATGCCGATTGTGGCATTCGTGCCGTCGGTGGAGCAGCAGCGCCGGTTGGCGTTCGCGTGGGGTGTGCAGGCGGAGATCATCGATTTGCCGTCGTCGACGGAGGATTTGATGGCGAAGATTGACCGTCACCTCTTGGAGCGGCACATGGCGCGGCCGGGCGAGAGCGTGGTGGTGGCGTCGAAGATTCCGGTGAATGCGCGGCAGCGGACGAACACGTTGTACTTGCACACCGTGGGGACAACGGCGCTTCGCTAGTTGGGTCTGGGCGTGGGCTCCTGTTGGTGGGGGCGTTTGACGAACGTTCATTTTTAAGTTTGCAGGATTCTGTAAATGCAAAAGTGAACGTTCGTCAATTTGGGAATCAGCCGCCATTCTCAGGGGTTGGCAGACGTGCCACGCGTTGCACCTCCTCCCTCCTGGCGAACGACAAATGGCCCTTGCGACCTGTGTGAGGTGGGATAGGTTGCCCCGCTGAATGGCACGACGGGTTGCCCCGTCGAAGTTGTGCCCGCCCTCTTTCTCGTTGAGGCCCTGATGCGTCTTTCGCTGCTTTCTGTCGTCTTGGTGCTTGCCACCGTCTTTGGCTCTGGAGCCGCTTTTGCTGAAAAAATCGGCTACGTCGACTTGCAGCGTGCCCTCAATGAGGTCGACGAAGGCGCCTCGGCCCGCAACAAGCTGAAGAAAGAGTTTGAGGCCAAGCAGAAGAAGCTCGACGCCCAACAAAACGAGCTGAAGTCGATGAAAGAAGAGCTCGATGCCCGCGGCATGATGATGAAGCCCGAGGCGCGCGAGGCGAAAACGGCTGAGCTGCAACGCAAGTTGATGGAAGTGCAGCAGCTGTACTTCTCGCTGCAAAAAGAGCTCTCGGAGAAAGAGCAGAAAGTCACCGCCGGCATCTTTCAGAAGATGGGCACCTTGCTGCAAACCATGGGGCGTGAAGAGGGATACACGATGATCGTCGAGAAGAGCGCCGTGCTCTACGCGAAGAACCACATCGACCTCACCAACGAGCTCATCCGTCGCTACAACAAGGCGTACTCCGCGAAGAAAAAGAAGAAGGGCAAGTGAGCCCGACGCGGAGCCTTTCTCTTCGTGACCTCGCAGACGCGATTGGCGCCTCCCTCATCGGAGATGCCGATCGCGTTGTCGATCGTGTCGAAGAACCAGCGGATGCCACAGCAGGCGCACTGACCTTCGTGTCGAACCCACGGCGCAGCAAAGACATCTTTTCGACCAAAGCCGAAGCCGTCATCGCCGACTTCGACTTCGCCGCCGAGCAAGCCCACGAGGTGCCCTGCGCCGTGCTCGCTTGCGAAAACCGGTATCTCGCGTTCGCGCAGGCCCTGCAGCTGCTGTACGGCACGCTCGACAAGGAGCCCGTCGTCGACGAGCGGGCAGCCGTGTCGTCAGACGCGTGTTTGGGGGAGCGCGTCAGCGTGGGGCCATTTGCCGTGGTCGGCAAGGCGGTCATCGGCGACGACAGCAAGGTAGGCGCTCACGTGTTCATCGATGACGACGTCGTCATTGGCGAGCGCTGCGTTTTGCAGCCAGGGGTGGTGCTGTTGCACGGCACGCGGCTCGGAGACGACATCTACGTCAACCCTGGCGCGGTGTTGGGGGGCGAAGGCTTTGGCTTTGCCCCAGACGGCGACCTCAACATCAAAGTGCCGCAAGTGGGGGGCGTCGTCGTCGACAACCACGTCGACATCGGCGCCAATGTGTGTCTTGACCGGGGCGCTGTCAGCGACACCGTCATTGGTGAGGGGACGAAAATCGACAACCTCGTGCAAGTGGGGCACGGCGTGAAGGTCGGCGACCACGCGGTGCTCATCGCGCAAGTGGGGATCGGCGGCGACACCGTCGTCGGCGACCACGCTCTGTTGGCGGGGCAGGTGGGCGTGGTGCACAACGTCACCATTGGACGCGGCGCGCGCATCGGAGCGCAGTCGGGCATCACGCGAGATGTGCCGGAGCAGGCTGCGTGGTCGGGGTACCCGGCGTATCCGCACGCACAATGGTTGAAGACGTCGGTGCACAACCGCCACCTCGACGACAAGCTGAAGAAGCTGACGCGCATCGAGCGTGAGCACAAAGCCCGCATCGAGCAGCTCGAGGCTGAATTGGCCGCGCTGCGCGACCTCGTGCGCGGTGGCCGCGAAGAACCGTAGTTTGCAGTCGCAAAAGATGTGCTAGGCGGTGCGAACCTTGAACCACGAGCCACCCTCGTCTGGTCGCGCCCCGCGCCAAAGACGACGTGTGACCCCGACTTAGCAGCCTCGGCTGCGCAACATCTGAGGCTCCTCATGGGCGAACCCAACGGCGCAAACCTGACGTACCCGCTGAAGTGGAAAGAGATTCTCGACCTGCTTCCTCACCGCTACCCGTTCTTGCTCATCGACCGCATCACGGATGGCGTGCCAGACCAATACGTCGAGGCCTACAAGAACGTGTCGTTCAATGAGAGCTTCTTCAACGGCCACTTTTCGTACATGCCGGTGATGCCCGGCGTGCTGCAGCTCGAAGCCCTGTCACAGACGGCGGCGATTTTGGCGCATGTGTCTGCCGACTTCGATACGTCTGAGAAGGTTCCGTTTTTGATGTCGATGGACAACGTGAAGTTTCGGCGTCCCGTCGAGCCTGGCGACCAGCTGAAGCTGCGGGCGGAGCAAGTGGTGCGCAAGAAGAAGCTGCTGAAGGCGTACTGCGTGGCGACGGTCGAGGGGCAGAAAACTTGCGAGATGACGGTGACGGCGGCGATTGCCGACAAGAATGTGGCGTTTGGCAAGAAGAGTCAGATTGACAAGCCGCAGCTGGGGTACCGCCCGTACGAGCAAGCGCTCGAGCTGATTGACCAGGAGATGCAGGACTGAGCGTTGTTCTGCTGCAGTCTCTGCTGAGCGCCCCGATGGGGCGCTTTTTGTTTGCAGTTGGAGGCGACGAACGTTCAGTTTTTGATTTCTAAAGTTGTAAATATGTAAAAGTGAACGTTCGTGAGATCCGCTCACCCCACCAAACCCGGCAGATCCGCCCCCAAAACACCTTCCGCAACCCATTGAAATTCAACAAGACAGCAAAAACATCCAAAAACCCTGCAGCGTGGGCGTTTTCAAAACGGATTGAAGGTAAGGGCGCTGTGTCGCGCCTGGGGGGCCTTCAATGACCAGCAAACGCCAAACCACACAAGACGCCTTCATCGGCGCCGCCACCAAGCTTTTCGCCGCCTATGGCTACAAGGGCGCCACCGTGCGCAACATCTGCAAAGAAGCCAAGCGCTCCATCGGCACGATGTACGCCCACTTTCGCAACAAAGAAGCGCTGTTTCGCGTGATGTTCAGACGCAACGCGCATCTGTTTGAGGGCGACATGCGCGACACTTGTCGTCGTCAGGGACGACGTCGGCAACAGCTCATGGGGTTGGCGTCGACTTGCTGCCGCCACAAGACGTTCATGCGCCTCGTCGTCGCCGACGCACAAATGGGCACCGGCGAGTTCGACCGCATGGCCGTTGCGTGGGCAGGGCGTTTGCGAAGGTGGAGTCCCGACGTCGACCCACTGCACGTCATCGGCGCCATCCAAGAAGCAGCCGGGCGTTTGTTTTTCGTCAAGGGCGACCTTGTGCCACGTCGCGTTCGGCAGGCATTGCAGGACGCATTCGTGCACCACCCGCCGCGGGGGGTGTTGGCGGCGTGAGGCCAAAGCAAACGCCTCCCGAGGGAGGCGCCAAGACGACAATGTCGACGAGAAGAACTACTTGCGCTTCTTGTTCTTCTTGCGCGCGGCCTTTTGGGCCTTGCGCTTGTTCTTCTTGTCTTTGGCGCTTTTGCCGCCGCCTCCGCCGGCTTTCGACATCGAGAAATAGCCGGGAGGGGGCGCGAGAGGCGTGTTTCCGCCGGCGCCGAACGGGTCCATGCCGCCGAAGAGGGCGCTCATGTCGCCGCCCATGCCGCCCATGCCGCCCATTCCTGGCATGCCGCCTCCCATGCCGCGCGCCATCTTCGCCATCTTGGCCATGTTCTTCATGCCGGGCATCTTGCCCATGAGCCCAGGCTGCATGCCGATCATCTGCATCATCTGCTTCATCATGTTGAAGCGCTGCAGCAGCTCGTCGAGCTCTTTGACGGTGCGGCCAGAACCTTTGGCCACACGCTGTTTGCGGCTCTTGCTCTTGTCGAAGAGGCTGGGGTTGCGGCGCTCTTCTTTGGTCATGGAGCACACCATGGCCTCGAGCTTTACAAACTCACCGTCGTCGACGGTTTGCCCCTCCGGCATCATGTCGCCCATGCCAGGGATTTTTTCGAGGAGGCTTTGCACCGAGCCCATCTTTTTGATGGTGCGCAGCTGGTCGAGAAAGTCTTCGAAGGTGAACTTGCCCTGCAGCATGCGCTGGGCGTCTTGCTCGGCTTTCTCGGCGTCGATGTGCTGCTCGAAGTCTTTGACGAGGCCGACGACGTCGCCCATGCCGAGGATGCGGCTGGCGAGACCTTGAGGCCGGAACTCCTCGAGGGCGTCGAGGTCTTCGCCCATGCCAAGGAACTTGATGGGCCGCTCTGTGATTTCTTTGATCGACAGCGCCGCACCACCGCGGGCGTCACCGTCGAGCTTCGTCATGATGAAGCCGTCGATGTCGAGCTTCTGGTGGAACTCAAGCGCGGTGCGCACGGCGTCTTGGCCCATCATGGCGTCGACGACGAGGAAGATGTTGTCGGGCTTGGTGTTCTCTTTGATGGCGCCGAGCTCGTCCATCAAGGCGTCGTCGATGGAGAGGCGGCCGGCGGTGTCGAAGAGCACCACGTCGCATTGGTGTTCTTTGGCCTTTTGGATGGCCTTTTTGCACAGCTCAGGAGGCGGTGTGCCTTCTTCGGCGAAGACGGGGACACCGAGGCGCTCGCCAAGCACTTTGAGCTGGTCGACGGCAGCCGGGCGGTAGATGTCGGCCGCGACCAGCATGGGGCGGTGTTTCAAGCTGATGAGGTGCTTGGCCAGCTTGCCGGTGGTGGTCGTCTTACCGGTGCCCTGCAGGCCCACCATCATGATGGTGCCAATGGGCTTGTTGAGGATGATGTCGGTGTTCACCGGCCCCATCAGCGCTTCGAGTTCTTCGTAGCAGAACCCGATGAAGCGATCGGCGGGGTTGAGCTTCAGCTTCTTGCCGTCTTTGTCTTTGCCTTTGGTGAGGACGGTGGAGCCAATGGACTTCTCGCGCACACGGGCCAAGAAGCCTTTGACGACGGAGAACTCGACGTCGGCTTCGAGGAGGGACATGCGCACTTCACGCAGGGCCTCGTCGGTGTTGGACTCGGTGAGCTCGGCTTGGCCTTGGAGGAAGTTTTTGGCGGAGCGAAACCCTTTGGAGACGGTTTCAAGCATGGCTGGCCTCAATGTCGGCTGGGGCGGGGCAGGCAGGCGACGTCGTCACCCTGCAAGCGCAAATGAAAAAGACAGAGATGGGCCGTAGCGTCTTTTGCGGCGTGGCTCAAGACGGTCGGGCCATGAAGTCGGCCTCATTTGGAGGCGGTGTCAGCGTTTGGAGACGACCACGGCGACGGCCAAACCGCCGTAGACACCCATGGCCACCAGTGCCGTTCCGTCAAGCCCGAGATGCGGCCCCAGCAAGGCGTTTGCGGCCGACCCTGCGACCGACGCACAGGCGTTGAGAGCGAACAACCAAGCCGCTTTGCCTTCAGCCGCGTCGTCGCCCTCGTCGTCACGGAGGAGCGCTGGGAAAACGAGACCGAGGGGCAGGCCAACGACAATGGCACCGATGGCGCAGGACGCGAGGCGAGCAGGCGTCGGCCAGCCGAGGACGCCCACGACGTCGAAGAGGACGGGGAGGCCTGCGGCGAGGCCCGCACCTGCAGCGGCACCAACGAGGGCTGTCGACAGGGGGAGATGACGGTCGCGTTGCCCGACGAGGAGCCCGGCGCCGCCTGCGCCAAGAAGAAGCCCGCCGAGGACGGTGGCGAAGGCGGTTTGCGGGTGTCCGAGGAACAGCGACAGCCGTTGCACTAGGTTGACCTCGAGCAGGAGGAAGGCGACGCCGATGCCCAAGGCGACGACGAGGTGGGTGCGGCGGGGAAGCGGGTGTTGTCGGCGTCGTCGCCATTGGAGCGGGAGCAGCAGGGCGATGGCGGCCAGCGTCGTCGAGAGAAAGGCCACCCACAGAACCGAGCGCTCGGCGACGTCGGGCCCTTCGATGCGCAGGCGCATGCGTTGGTCGTCGTCGATGGCGTCGCTGCTGCGATGAAAAAACGGCTTACGGTCGGTGGGGAGCGACGTTCGGCGCAGAGGCGGCAATGGCTGCTGCTCGAGGTGGAACCCCGTGAGCCGCTGCGCGAGGACGGCGTCGTCGAGGGCGGCTTTGCTGAGGAGGAGTCCACGAAAGAACGGGTCGTCTTTCTCAAGGGAAAACACGGCGACGTGCTTTGGGAGCGCGGTGGCGTCGACCCCGTGGCGCAGGAGGGTGTGCTGGGCCATCTCGGCCAGCAGCCCGATCTGCGACGCCGGGCGTGTCATGTAGAGCACGCCGTCGTCGGAGAGGTGGCGAACCAAGGAGTCGAGTCCTTCGACTGTGAGGAGAAAGTCTTCGGCGAGGCGCATCGCCGACGACGCCATCGCTGCATTGCTGATGGTGTGGACGGCGACGATGTGCGACCAACGTTTGGAGCTGCGGTCGAGGTATGAACGCGCTTCGTCGTGCACCTGATGCACCCGAGGGTCGGCAAAGGTGGCCTTCGAGTTCGGCATGGACGACGAGGTGGCCGCCTGCCACACGCCCTCGGAGACCTCGACCGCGTCGACGGAGGGGGCGCCGTAGCGCAGTGCGCGGTGCACCTCAAAGCCAGCTGCGCTGCCGACGACGAGAACGCCGTCCTCTGCGTCGGTGAACGGACGGGCGGCAAACGCGACGGAGGCGGCATCTTTGGTGGGCGGCAAGTCGACGCGTGGCGACTGGGGCGAGCGGGCGAGGGCGGCGCCGCCGTCAATGAGCAACACCGCACGGGGTTTGGCGGGGACGATGTCGACGCGTCCGTCGGCGCCGTCGAACGACGTGCGCTGACGCAGGCCCCGAAGGACATCCGCGACCGGTTTCTTCGCGATGCGCTTTTCAGGCGTGAACGAGGGCACCGACGACGACAACCCCACCGCCGTGAGGGCCGAAAGAACGGCGGCACCGACGACGACGGCGCGCACGCGTTGGGGCGGGGCCAGCAAAAAGGCAGCCGCCCCCGCCACGACGCCTGCGCCGGCGAGGGTGGAGGAGGTTCCGACAGCGTCGAGGGCGACGCCCGTGGCGAAGGCGCCGAGGGCAGCACCGGTGAGGTCGGCCCCATACAGCCGAAAGGCGTCGGCTGGGTGTTGTTCGAGGAGGGCGGTGAGCACGACGCTGAAGGCGACGAAGGGCAAGGCCAACACCACGAGGAGCAACGCAAACTGCACGGTGGCGACGACGTCGGACCCCACCTGCGTCGGGGCGAGGCCCGCAAAGTGGGTGGCGGCTGCAGCGGCAGGGGCGCTGGCGGCGAGCAAGGCGCAGGCGAAGGCAGGCGTGACGGCGTTCTTCGCCCACGACGGGCGCACAGCGAGCACCGTGCCACCGGCGCCTCCTCCGAGCATGGCCGCCGACAACGCCAAAAACGCAAATGGGGGCCAAGTGACGACGGAGACCAGCCGCAAGGCCGCCATTTCAACTGCGAACATGGCAAAGGCGCTGAGCACCAATGCGAGTTGGGCTTGCCGGACGGGGAGCAGGCCCGCAGCGGGCGTGGACGACGACATGGGCGCAGCATGGGCGGGGTCGACGGCAAAACACAAGTCGGCAGCCAGCCAACCAACCGCTCGCGCTGTCGACGACGCCTGTCAGAGTTGGGTAGCCTGCATTCATGGCATTCAACAGACGTTCTCTGCTCTTGAGTTCTGCGGTGACGGCGTTGGCGGCGGCTTGTTCGGAGCCGTCTTCGTCAGGGTCGCCATCGTCAAAGATGGGGTCAACGAAGGGGGCGTCGTCGACGACGGTGCCGCTGCAGTCGCCGAACACGGCGGCGTGTTTGGCGGCGGTGTCGGACGCTCTGCTGCCCGACGACGGAAAGGGGCCCTCTGCGTCGTCGCTGGGGGCCGAGGCCTATTTGGAGAACGCCCTGAAGCGCAAAGACCTGCGCCAGGTGCACGGCGCCCTCGAGCGTGGGGCGCGTTATTTGAACAGCTGGGCGCAAAAGAACCACAGCAAGCCATTCGCCCAACTTGACTTCAAGGTTCGGCAACAGGTGGTCGACGACCTCGTCGACGGTGCGCTGAAGCCGCCGCGTTTGCCGGGCAAACAGTTCGTGCGGGTGTTGCTGGCGTTGACGTTGGAGGCCGCACTGGGCGACCCCAAACATGGCGGCAACCGCGACAAACAAGGTTGGGCTTGGCTGGGCTACAGCGAGGAGGGGCGCGGATGACGACGTACGACGCCATCATCATTGGGTCGGGTGCCGGCGGCGGTCCCGTTGCGCACCGGCTGGCAAAAGCAGGGGCCAACGTCGTCGTCATCGAGCGTGGCAAGCGGCACCAGGCGAGCGACTTCGACCGCGACGAGATCGAGTGGTGCCGACGCAACCGCTTCATTCCGTCTGTCGTCACCGACCCCCACACCCGTCGGACAACCGAGAAAAAGCGGGCGAATCCGACGACCGACGGTTGGATTTCCACCGTCGTCGGCGGCGGCACCGTGCACATGGGGGCGTTTTTCTTGCGGGCGCATCCAGACGACTTCAAGCAGAAGACCCGGCTGCTCGACGACGCAGAGGCAAAGGCACAGCCGCACACCGCGGCCGACTGGCCTTTTGCCTACAAAGAGCTCGTGCCGTTTTACGACGAGGTCGAGCGCGTGGTGGGGGTGTCGCCGTCGGCCGCGTCGAACAACCCGCCGCTGATGGCGCATCCGGTGTCGACGAAGATCGACGCTGCCGCCAAGGCCATCGGCGTCGACGCGGTGCACACCCCGCGGGGCATCTCGTCGGTGGCGCGCCCAGATGAAGGACGCAAACCTTGTGCGCACCGTCCGCTGTGCGCGTCATATGGTTGCCCCAACGACGCCAAAGGCTCGACGCTGGTGAGCTATTTGCGGGCGGGTGAGAAGACGGGGAACCTCAAAGTGATGGCGGAGACGAGGTGCACCAAGATCCTCGTCGAAAACGGCCGTGCCGTCGGCGTCGACATCGTCGAGCGCGGCGCGAAAAAAACGTTGAAGGCGAAAGTCGTCGTCGTCGCCTGCGGCGCCATCGAGTCGGCGCGTTTGATGCTGTTGTCGGGCGTCGGCAACGACCAGGTGGGCAAGAACCTGTGGTTCAGCTTGTTCACGGAGACGAGTGCGTTTTTTGCGAAGACGGCGTTTCCTGAAGTGATGGGCGGGGTTCCCTTCGTCAACCGCACGTTGGCGCCGTCGGGGATGGTGTCGTCGTCGTGGCAAGAGAAACTCGGCGTTCGGCGGGCGGGCACCCTGCAGTTGTCGTGGGTGCACGACAACCCCATCTTTCGCGCGGAGCGCGTCGCCACCGAACGCGGAAAGCTGCTGTACGGCAGCGACCTCAAACGCGCGCTGGAGCACCAGTTTCTCGACGGACGCGCCATGCGGGCAGAGGGCTTTGGCGAGACCGTCCCGCATGCCGGGGCCTACGTCGACCTCGACAACCGCAAGAAAGACGCCCTGCGCCAGCCGGTGGCCCGCATCACGTGGAAGCAGCACAAGAGCAACGCCAAGACGGCCAAGGCGATGAAGCAGCTGGCGGAGACGTTCTTCAAAGAGATGGGCGCCAGCGACGTGCAAACACCCTTTTGGCAAAGCCAAACTTGGGTGTTGCAAGGCGGCACCTGTCGCATGGCGAAGACGGCAGCTGAGGGCGTCGTCGACGAGAGGGGCGAGGTGTTCGGGGTCAAGGGCCTGTTTGTCAGCGACGGCGCCGCCATGCCGTCGTCGTTGGCCGTGCCGACGACGCTGACGCTGATGGCCAACGCCGCGCGGGTCTCGACGTTTGTGCAGGAGGCGTTGTCGACGTCGAACTGACTCGGGTTGGACGTCCTGCCCCCTGAAGATGTTTTTTCGCTACTGTCCCGAATCTGAATGATGGACAGATCGATGCGACACTTCCTCCCTACTCTGCGCCTTCGGGCACTTCTTTCGCTTTCGGCCATGGTGGCGGCCGCTTCGCCCACAGCGGTGGCCCAGCCGCCGTCGGCGACGACGTCAACATCGGCAGAAGCCATCGACGCGGCCTTTGGCGCGACGTCGTTCTCGACGCCTGCGGCGGCGCTGTACAAGGCGGGGCACGCCATCAAAGGCCGTCCTGAGCAGGGCGGTGAGGTGCTGCTCGTCGACGTTCAGGTGTCGTTTGACGCCCAGGGCCGCAAGACGACCAAGCGGCGGATGATTTCACGCGTGAACACCGAAGCCGGCGTTGAGAGCTGGGGCGAAGTGCAAGCGTCGTACACGCCCGTGCGGGAGCATCCCGTTGAGATTCGGGCGCGCGTCATCAATGGGGGCAAAGAAGCCTGGCTCGACGCCAAGGCGCTCACCGTCGAGAAGCAGACGACAGAAGGCAACGGCGTCTACGCCTCTCGGCACACGCTGATGGGGCCGCTGCCCGGCGTGGTCAAAGGCTCTGTCGTCGAGGAGGAGCACACCTGGGTCGACGCCGAGCCGTTCATCGCCGGCGCTGGCGACTTCAGTTTGCAATATGCGCAAAACCACGCCGAATGGATGCGCCTGACCGTGAAGCACCACAAGTCGACACCCGTGCGCGTGCGGTTCGCGGGCCGTCTGCGCCGCTTCAAAGACATTGCCGGTGACGTCGTCACCCAGACATTCGTTCAGAAACGAAAGCCCACCGACGACGGCTACGTGGACCGACGGATGTTGCCGCCGTGGGCGGTGCAGTTCGAGGGCGTGGCCATTTCGACGGGAGCGTCTTGGGCGCAGGTGGCATCGGCATACAGCAAAGTTGTCGACGAGAAAGTCGCGGCCGACCAAGCGTTGGACGCCCGCGCCAAAGCGTGGGCGGCTGGGGCGACGTCGCGCAAGGCCATCGCCGAGGCGGTGTTGCAGCGCAACCACGACGACGTGCGCTACGCGTCGGTGGCGTTGGGGGCCGGCAGCGTCGTGCCGCGTGTGCCGCAGCAAACGGTGACGTCGGGCTACGGCGACTGCAAAGACAAGAGCACCCTCTTGGTCGGCGTGCTGCGTTCGCTTGGTGTCGACGCGCATGTGGCGTTGTTGAAGGCAGGCACGGACGGCGACTTGCTGCCGCAGATGCCCGGCATGGGGGCCTTCAACCATGCCATCGTCTACGTTGCGCCAGACGAAGCCTCTGGCGAGCCCGGGTTTTTCATGGACCCCACCGCACCGGGCGTGCCCTTTGGGGAGCTGCCGCTTGCCGACATGAACCGCTGGGCGCTGATCGCCTCGTCGACGACGACCGCGCTGGTGAAGACGCCGGCGCCCTCTCTTGATGACACGCGCACAGAGTTGATGTCGAAGGCGACGGTTCCGCTCGTGCACTATGGCGCCGTCGACGAGAGCGAAGTGGTGCAGGGGTTGGCCGCCCAAGGCATGCGCCTCGACGAGTACACGAAGGGGCGGCACTTTGCGTTGCTGCGCGACGTCAAAGAGCGGCATTCGCTGAAGGGGGCGGGGCCGTTCTACCCGTCGATGTCGGAGGAGGCCAAGGCCAAGGCCATCGAAAAGGCCAAGCCCAAGCAGGCCTACACCGTCGACACACCGCTCATCGACCACGTGACCTTCAAGGAGTTGCCGCGCGACGCCCAGGGCCGCGTGACGACGACGATTCATGTGCCGCGCTCCAAGCGCTCCGGCGGTGACGCCAACAGCGGATTCGCAGTGGTGTACCCCAGCCAGCTGGTGTCGGAGTTGCCTTTCATGTTGCGGCGCACCGAAGACAACATCGATGACGACGAGCGCAAGGCCATGCAGTCGCGCAAGCTGCCGTACCACGTGACCTCGCCCATCAACATGCGCCAGACGACCAAGGTGGTGATGGACCCCATCTTCGCCGTCGACGTCAAAGACAAGCGCATACGCAAGAAGGTGGCGGGGGTGTCGTTTGACGTCGACATGGGGCTCGACACCACCGGCGCCTGGGTGCTGTCGGCCGAGGTCAAAATGCCGGCGGGGTCTTACACGCCTCAGCAGTGGGCGCAGTTGCGGGCGATGGTGCAAGAGGTCACGGAGGCCATGCCCTATCAAGTCCAGCCGCAGTCCAAAGCCCACGCGCTTTTGGCGCAAGGGGATTTGAGCGGTGCCATCAAGCTTGCCACCGCAGGCCGCGGCAAGACGCTGTCGTCAGAAGAGCTGCGCTTGTTGGGCTCGCTGTTGCTCAACGCCAACATGGTGGACGCCGCGCGCACCTACGCGCGCATGGCGACGGTGAAGGCGCCGAATGACCGTGGGGCGTGGATCTTCCTCGTCATCACATTGCTGTACGGCACCTATGGCGAAGACATGGGCCCTGGCTGGCGGCGTGACGAGGCGTTGGAGGCGTTTGAGAAAGTCTTTGCGTTCGACACCAGCGACGTGCAGCCGCTGCGCGATTCGTATGCATCGGCGTTGGGCTTCGCAGGCGCCAACCAGCTGTCGCAGAACAAAGACGACTGGGACAAAGCGTTGGCGCAGCTGAAAAAGGTGGATGTGAAGGTGCTGGACGCCGAAGACCGCGTCGACCACGACAACCTCTTGGGCACGTTCTTGTTGTTGACGCGAGATTACAAGGCGTTGGCGAAGCACGTGGAGGGCATGCAAGAGGGCCCGGTTCGCCACGTCGCCGACGTGGTGTCGACGAGCGGCTTGCATGGCACCGAAGAGGGGCTCAAGAAGCTGCGCAAGCTGTATCCCAACCCCAAAGAACGGATTCAGTTTGTCGCCTCGGTGACCGTCGACTTTGTGCGCGCCGGACAAGAAGACATCGTCGTCACGGAATTCGACGAGAGCGCCCTGTACGCCGAGCAGCCAGGCGCGCTGATGCAGATTGCCGACGCCCTCCGCGGAACCCCCGTCAAACCCGCCTTGTGGGCCGACGACGTCAAGAGCTTTGGCGAGCAGACCGTGTTCGAGTTGTTCTTCCCCTACGGCGACATGGACGCGGCCTTTGAACGCATGTGGATGCAAACCGGAGTCAGCGACAATCTGCACAAGACGTTGGTGAAGGTGCGGCGAATGACGGCGACGCGCACCACGCCCGCCATGTGGAAGACGGTGTACGGCTCGTTGAAAACCAAGGTCAGTGGCGACGACGACAAAGGGTACGTCGTCAAGGTCGACATTGGTGGCCGCGCGAAGCTGGAGCTGTTTGTCACGCGCGAGAAAGACAAATCACTGCGTTGGCTGTTCATCGGCAAGCGAGAAGAAGAGACCGGCTTGCCGGCGCTGAAGATGGTGCTCGACGGCCGCATCGAAGAGGCACGGCACCTGCTCACCGCCATGAAAGCCGCCGACCCCAAGCGCAACACGTCGGACTGGCCCGACCTCGAGAAGGCCACGCCGGATGCGCTTGCGTTCTTGGCGGCGTCGTTGTCGCGGGTGACGCGTCCTGAGATGGCGCCCATGCTCTTTGAGGTGGGGTTGCGGCCCATTCCGTCGTCAGAGGTGGTGTCGGCCGACGTCGTGGCACAAGCGAAGATGCACACCTTGATGTTTGTGTCGAAGAACAAGAAGCCGTCGGTGAGCAAGCGGCAGTTGCGTGCTCTGCGCACCGACCTCGTCGCCCTCAGCAAGGAGATGAAAGACGAGAAGCTCGCGCACATGCGTCAGCAGTTCATTGACCGGTTGGTCGCTGAGGCCCATGGCGATGTGAAAAAGCGGTTGAAGCTCATCGACCACATCGTCGCCGCAGACAGCGAGAAGGTGCACAAAGAAAAGGGCGAAGACAAAGAGAAGGCCGAGCGGCTGTTGCGGATGCACCGACGTGAGCAGGCGGAGGTGCACGCGTCGGTGGGCGACTACGACAAGTCCATCAAGCTGCTGCGGGACCTCATCGACGAGACCGGTGGGACGTCGGGCGAACTCAACAGCCTGGCGTGGGCAATGCTGTACACCGACAAAGTCGACGCCGATGAGGCGGTGCGCGTGGGCAAGCGCGCGAGTGTGAAGTCGAAATTCAAATCGTGGCCGGTGCTGCACACCCTGGCCATGGCGTTGGCCGATGCAGGCCGCGGTGCGGAGGCCCTGGCGTTGTGCGGCAAGCTGCACAAAATGTCGGGGAACGACGACGAAGGCATCATCGCCATGGTGCAGGGGCGCGTGGCGCAAAAGCTGGGCCTGCTCGACGCGGCCGCCATCTACTACGCGCAGGTGAAGCCTGAAAAAGACGGGCCGTTTCCCAACCGCAACAGCAGTGTGGTGTTGTTGGACAAGTACCTCAAAGAAGACAAAGGGCTGTCGCGCAAGGTCGAACGCGCTCGCAAGGCGTTGTCGACGTCGACGAGCAAGGGCAAAACGTCTTCGCAGAAAGGCAAGCGGAGCCGACGCAAGGTGAAGTAGGCGCCTAAAGCGGGAGGAGCAGCTTGCCGTGCACGCGGTGAATGTGGCTCATGGACGGAATGCGTGCCGGGACGCGCATCTCGTTGAAGGCCAGACGCATTTGCATGGCCACTTTTCGGGGGGTCATGCCGCCAATGCCGCTGCACAGCCCGGGAACGACCAGCTTCTGCATGGGACGGCCCTCACGGCGCTGGCGTTCGGCCTCGACGAGGAGGGCCCGCATGGCCAAAAAGGCGTTGACCGACTGCTGGCTGAGTTTGCCGGGGACACGCATGGTCGGTGCAACGATGAGGCGGGGCCAGCGTTTGTGGTCGGTGTCGACGGTGAGGGCTTGCCCAATGGCCAACTCGCCGCGGTGCGCGTCGACGATGGCGGCCTGAACGCGCCTTTCAAGGTGGCGGCCGACGACTTCGCTGATGGCAGCGTCGAGTCCGCCGTCCATGAATCCGAAGCTGTTGGCGGGGCTGACCAGCGCGCAGGCGTCCTCTGCAAAGAAGTCGCCGCACAGCACGCGGACGTCGTCAAAGTCCGCGAACGCTTCTTCCCACGCTGCGGTGAGCGCTGGGTTTTTGTCGACGAGCACGAGCTCATTGAGGAAGGGCAAGTCTGGCACCGCTTCTCCTGCTGAGAAATGCAAAACCCCGCCGACGACGTCGACGGGGTCGAGTTGCCTGCCTGCACAGCAGGCAGAAGGCCGTCAGCCGATTTGCTCCGCACGCTCCAGCATGGCGTGCAGCAGCACGTTGCCGCCGGCGGTGATCCACTCGGGTTTGGCGTCTTCGATCTCGTTGTGGGAGATGCCGCCAATGCACGGAACGAACACCATCGACGCAGGCGCCACCTTCGAGAGGTAGCAAGCGTCGTGGCCCGCGCCTGCGACGATGTCTTGGTGCTTGTAGCCGAGGACGTCGGCACCGTGCCGCACCGCGTTGACGCAGCCTTCGTCGAAGGGGACGGGGGCGTAGTAGAAGATGTTGTCGAGCTCGTGTTCGAGGCCGATGCCTTTGGCGATTTCTTCGACGCCGGCTTTGACTTGCGCGTCCATCGCCGACAGCACTTCGTCGTCGGGGTGGCGGATGTCGATGGTCAAGAACACCTTGCCGGGGATGACGTTGCGGCTGTTGGGGTAGACGTTGACCATGCCGACGGTGGCGCAGGCGAGGGGGGCGTTGTCGAGGCCGATTTTGTTGACGAGCTCGACGACACGGGCCGCGCCGAGCATGGCGTCTTTGCGGCTGGTCATCGGCGTGGGGCCCGCGTGGGACTCGACGCCGGTGAGGTTCAGCTCGTACCAACGTTGGCCTTGGCCCGCGGTGACGACGCCGATGGGGAGGTCGGCGTTTTCGAGGATGGGACCCTGTTCGATGTGCACTTCGAAGAAGGCTTTGACGGGCTGGCCGCCACACGGCGTGTCGCCGAGGTAGCCGATGCGCTTGAGCTCTTCGCCGATGGTTTTGCCGTCTTGGTCTTCACGGCTGTGGGCGTAGTCGAGGTCGAAGACGCCAGCGAAGACACCGGAGGCGATCATCGCGGGGGCGAAGCGGGAGCCCTCTTCGTTCGTCCAGATGCTGGCCTCGACGGGGTGTTTCGTCTTGATGTTGGCGTCGTTGAGCGCGCGAATGACTTCGAGGCCCGCGAGCACGCCATAGACGCCGTCGAAGCGGCCGCCGGTGGGTTGGGTGTCGATGTGGCTGCCGGTCATCACTGGAGGCAGGCTGTCGTCTTCACCCGCACGACGGGCGAAGACGTTGCCCATGGTGTCGATGCGGATGGTGCAGCCGGCGTCTTTGCACCACTTCACGAACAGGTCGCGGGCTTCTTTGTCGAGGTCGGTGAGGGCCAGACGGCAGTTGCCGCCTTTTTCGGTGGCGCCGATTTTGGCCATCTCCATGAGGCTGTCCCAGAGGCGTTCTCCGTTGACTTTGACGACGTCGTTCATGTGCGTTCCTCCCAGGTTGATTCGCAAAACAACGCAGCTTTGTACGTTGTTCGAGGCATGTGCACAACCCGGCGGTACGACGTGGTGCGTCAAGGGCCCATGGCCCGGGCCCCGTCGACAAAAGCCCGCAAGCGGCGGGTGATGTCGTCGCGAAGGGGCAGGTAGAACATCTGGTATTCGATGGCGTGGAAGTTGCCTTTGCCGTAGAGGTCCATCAGCAATTCGGGGGCGAACCCGCGGTCGGGCCAGTGGGGGACGTCGACGACGAGGCGTCCGGCTTGGCAGGCTGCCGATGTGAACTGCGGGAGCACCTCGGGTGTTTCGGCATCGAAGAACACGGCCCCGCCATGCTCGCTCTTGTCGACGACCACACCGTCGGGGGCAGATGGGTCAAGTGGGTTCACACACAGCCGCTCGTCGACGGGGGCGCCGGCAAACTCGAGCGCGCTGGTGTCGTAGTCGACGGAGCGGGCGTTGAAGGCGAGCACGCACCCGACGTCGGATTTGCTCTTGCACGGCGGGAGCGAGCCAACGTCAGAAGGTCGGACAGGTCCGCCCACAACGTAGGCCGCGATGAGACTACGCTTGGCGTCGTCGTCGAGGGCGACCACTTCGCGCAACAGCCGGGCCGCCATGTAGGCACCTTGGGAGTGGCTGGCGATGAAGTATGGACGGCCCCGTTGGTGGGTTTGCCGGTATGTGGCGAAGGCGGCATTCACGTCGTCGAAGGCGACTTGCAGGGCTTGTTCTCCGGCGGCGCGAGGGCTGAGAAAGGCGTCGCCGTTGGCTTGTCTGTAGTGCGGTGTGTAGATGCGGCAGCAGTGGTTGAACACGCTTTCTTGGATGAGTGCGCTGCCCGTGTCGGTGTTCTTGCGAACCTCATCGTCGTCGACAGGGGCGTTCCAGTCGCGGCTGAGGTGGGTCGTGGTGTGCACGAAGAAGACGTCTGCATCGGCATGCTCAACGTCGACGGCGGGGTGCGAGGGGAGCGCCGTGCGGCTCAAGTTGTCGATGCCGGGAAAGGTCGCCCATGACGTCGGTGCGCCATAGTCAGGTGGGACAGGGGTGGCGGATGGGTCGAAGTCGTCGCCGGGGTCGAGGGCGACGAACACCAAGTGGGCACAGCCGAGCTGCAGCGAGATGACGACGAGGACAAAGAGCGGAAACAGACGACGCAACTAGGGCTCCTTCAGCATGCGCACGTGGTTGGCGCGGGCGTCTTCGAGCGTTGAGGGCGGCGGCCGACAGAGGACAACGTCGTCGTAGGCCTGCCGCATCTGTTGCGCGGCGACGGACGGGGGAACCTCTCCAGCCCCCGTCGCCATTCCCGGACAGCCGACGCTGTGGATCTTCTCGTCGTCGAACGCGACGGCGTTGTGGGCGTCGACGGCTCTGAGCGCCGCCCGCATGGCGAGGTAGGCGTTGGGCTGGTACCGCACCGACTGCGGAATGCGCATGGTGGGGGCGTAGACGAGCTTCTGCGCACGGTCGGCGTTGACGTCGACAACGACAGCGCAGCCGATGGGGAGCTCGCCGCCAAAGTCGTCGAGGATGGCACTGCGGACGCGGTCTTGCAGTTGCCAGCCGAAGGCCTGCACCAACGCTGCGTCGACACCGCCGCACATGAAGCCGAAGCTGTTGCCGGCGGTGATGAGGGCGTCGACGTCGAGGTCGGCGAGGCCGCCCTGGACGATGGTGACGTCGTCGGCATCGGCGAAGGCACGTTGGCAGGCGGTGACGACGTCGGCCGAAAGGTCACAGAGGGAGAGCTGCATGTGTGGGTCCGGCGGTGAGGCCTCCACTCTTTCAGGCCTCGACCGCGCGGGGCAAGGGGAGGGCGACGTCGACGCCATGTCTTGCTAGCTTCGCGGCCGGAGGTGTGCATTGGGCCATCACAGTTTGCTTCGTTTGTCTTTGGGGTCGTGTTGGTGGACTGCTGCGATGGCATCGTTGGTTGCGTTGTCGTCGACGTCGGCGAGCGCACACATTGAGCTGCAGGAGCCCGCACCCCGCCATCTCGACCAGAAAGACGGCCCGTGCGGCCGCTCCAACGACGCCCGCTCGTCGACGGTGACGGAGTACCTGCCGGGCGAACTCATCACCGTGCGCTGGTTGGAAACCATCAACCATCCCGGCCACTACCGCATCTCATTCGACCCCGACGGCACCGATGGTTTTTATGTGCCCACGTCATACGACGACGTCGTCACCGACGGGAGCGAGCCCACCATCCTCCTCGACGACATCACCGACTCCGCGGTGAACGACGCATACGAAGTGCAGGTGTTCTTGCCCAACATCGAGTGCGACAACTGCACGCTGCAGCTGGTGCAGATGATGACCGACAAGGCCCCCTACGACGTCACGGGGTACTTCGAGACGGGCAACGACCTCTACTACCAATGCGCGGATATTCGGCTGAAGGCACCCGACGCTGGTGTCGTCGAGGAGCCGGGCGTTGAGCCTGACGCGTCTCCAGAGCCGTCTGGCGACACGCCGACGTGCCGCTGCGCAGCGTCGTCAACCACGACGCCCGGCGTTGCGCTTGGCGCTTTGGCCCTGCTGCTGGGTCGTCGTCGTCGTCGTCGCTGAGGACCAACGATGACGACAACGGCATCGACTCCGACTCAGGCGGCACCGTTTCCCAAAGCATGGACGTGGGGAGCGGTGGCGGGCATCGTCGTCATCACCGTGTTGCACTACGGCACGCACGGCGGCGTCGGCAATGTTGAGACGCACACGTTGTTTCGCCGCTTGTACTACTTGCCCATTGCCGTCCTCGCCGTGGTGCACGGCCGCCGGGGCGCGTGGGCCGGTGTGGCTGTGGCACTGCTGTACATCCCGCACGCGTTCATGGGCCATCTCTTTCACGACGTCGGGATGCACTTGCACGCTGACCCCGCGCCCGCCGTCGAGAAAGTTGCGGAGGTGGTGTTGTACGTCGCGCTCGGCGCGCTGGTGGGCTTCGCCGTCGACCGAGCTCGCGAGGCGCAGGCGCAGTTGGCCGACGCGCAGCTGGGGTTGCAGCGGTCGGCACGTTTGTCGGCGTTGGGTGAACTCGTCGCGGGTGTCGCGCACGAAATCCGCAACCCGCTGGCGTCGTTGCACGCCAGTGCGGAGATGTTCTTGGACGCCTTTGGCGACGACGACGAGAACCACCGCTTGGCAGAGCTCAACTTCGATGAAGTGAAACGGCTCGAAGAGATCGTCACCCGCTTTTTGGAGTACGCCCGGCCGAGCCCGCCCCGTCGAGAACAAGTAGACCTCGCTGACCTCATCCAGCGGGTGCAAGCCTTGGCGGCCAGCACGGCACGTGAGGCCAATGTCGACCTCAGCGTCGACGGAGAGGCGAAGGGCAGCGTCGAAGCCGATGGTGCGCAGTTGGTGCAGGTGCTTCTCAACCTGGCGCTCAACGCCATCGAGGCCACGCCGGCAGGCAAGCGAGTGGTGCTGCGTGCAGAACAAGAGGCGCGACACTGTCGGTTTGTCGTCGACGACGAGGGGCCCGGCGTCGACACCGCCGACCGCGACAAGATTTTTGACCCCTTCTACACCACCCGGGCCGAGGGCACGGGGCTCGGCTTGAGCGTCGTGCAGCAGTTGGTGCACGGGCACGAGGGCGACGTGGTCGTCGAGACGTCCCCCCTTGGGGGCGCCCGCTTCACGGTGCGCCTGCCGCTGGGCACGCCCCCACTTCAGGAGCATTCATCATGACGCAGATGCGCATTCTCCTCGTCGACGACGACAAACGGCTGGCCGAGGTGTTGTCGTTGTCGCTGCGCAAACAGGGCGGCGAGGTCGTGGCCTGCCACAACGTCGACGATGCGCTCGCCGCGTTGCAGGCGTCTGTGTTTGACGTCGTCGTCACCGACCTGCGCATGCCAGGGCGAGGGGGATTGGAGCTGGTGCGCGAGGTGTGCAGTGCTCCGGCGCCTCCTCCGGTGGTGGTGCTGACGGCCCACGGGTCGCTCGACGCTGCGGTGGAGGCCATGCGGGCCGGTGCCGTCGACTTTCTCGCCAAACCCGTCTCGCGCGACGTGTTGAAGATGACGCTGGAGCGTGTGGTGCGCGGCGCCGCCATCGAGAAAGAAAACGTCAGCCTCAAACAACGATTGGAGCAGCTGGAGCAGCCGTCGCTGATCGCGGCCGCCCCTGCCATGCAACACGTTCTGGCGCTCGTCGACCGCGTGGCGACGTCAGACGCGACCGTGCTGCTGCGGGGCGAGAGCGGCACAGGCAAAGAGCTGTTGGCGCGCCGGCTGCACGACCAATCGCCTCGACGACAAAAGGCCTTTGTGCCGTTGAACTGCGCAGCGCTCCCCAAAGACCTGTTGGAGTCAGAGCTCTTTGGGCACGCCAAGGGGGCCTTCACTGGTGCGCATGCCGCGCGCAAAGGTCGGTTTGTCGAAGCGCACGAAGGGACCCTGTTTCTCGACGAGATCGGCGACCTCGACCTCGACCTCCAAGGAAAGCTGTTGCGTGTGCTGCAAGACGGCGTTGTGGATGTTGTCGGGGGCGGAACCGAGCATGTCGACGTGCGCATCGTGGCCGCCACACACCAAGATCTCGACGCCATGGTCGCCGACGGGCGGTTTCGCGAAGACTTGTTCTTTCGCGTGCGGGTGGTGCCGGTGGATGTCCCGCCGCTGCGAGACCGCCCCGAAGACATCCCAGCCCTGTTTGCTTCATTCGTGGCCCGCGCAGCGGCGAAAGCGGGAACAACGCCTCCCGACGTCGACACCGAACTTCAGCAGGCCCTGCAGCAACGGCCGTGGCCGGGCAACGTGCGCGAGCTTGAAAACGTCGCCATTCGGCTCACGGTGTCGACGGCGCCAGGGGCGTCGTTGTCGGCGGACGCCTTGTTTGCCGACGATGGAGCTTGGCGCCAAGCGTCTTCGCGGGGCGACAGCGTCGTCGACGGAGACCACGTCACGCTGCCCGAGGCTGGCGTCTCGTTGGAGGCCGTCGAGCGGGCGCTCATCTGTGCTGCGTTGTCGGCGGCCGGTGGCAACCAAACGCAAGCCGCCAAGTTGCTCCGGGTGCCACGGCATGTGCTGCTGTATCGCGTCGACAAATACGGAATTGTCGAAGGCGACGTGGCTGCGCTGAAGGGAAAACGGTCGGCCCCCGTGGTGGCGACGGCGTCGACGACCGACGTGTAGGATTTCATCCTACTCCGCCGACGGCTTTGGCCATTTGGCTCAGGCCTTTGGGGCAAATCCCACAAAGCTGCGAACCACAGCTGACATGCGACGGCACAGCCGTCCTTCCACGCCGTGTTGGCGAGGAACTCAAGTCTTGGTCTGCCTTTTGCAGACCTTTGGCGCATGACGTCAGGTTCACCTTCACCCATCCGCGAACATGTGGGCCCATGGCTCGAGGCGCTTCCGTCTTGTCTGTTGGTGGTGGCGTCGACAGGCACCATTCGGTTTGCCAACGGCCGCGCCCGTGATGCGTTGGCGTCGGTTTTGGCGAATGCCGGCGTCGACGCGGCGGACCTCGAGGGCACCGCCCTCGACGACGTGCTGGGGCCGGTGTCTCTGCTGCAAGAGGCGATGACGCAAGACGGCCGCATGGTGGTCGACGTCGTCGACGGCGCGGGCCCACGGCAGCTGGGGTTGTCGGTGTCGAAGACCGACATGGACCCCTGCGCTGGCTGCTGGATGGTCGTGTTTCGCGACATCAGCGACGAAATCACCACCCGCAAAGAGCGGGACCGTCTGTTGCGGTTGGCGGCAGTGGCCGAGACGATGCCGTCTCTCTTGCACGAGGTGAAGAACCCGTTGGCGTCGGTGACGACGTTGGTGGAGCTCGCCGTCGAGGAGGTCGCGGCCGGCGAGACCGAGGCGCTGGCCAAAGACCTTCACACCGTGCTCACAGAATTGCGACGGACGAAGCTGACGTTGGAAGGCGTCGGCATGGTGGGACGTGACCTCAGCAGCGACGGGCACCACGCCGTTGACTTTGCCATCACCGAAGCCTGTCGCGTGTTTGAGAAGCGGGCGGAGTCGGCCGGCATGGTGGTGAAGGTCGACGTCGACGCCATGCCCTTGTTGCCGTTCGATCTGTCGTCGACGCGGGCCATCGTTTTCAACCTGCTGAACAACGCCTTTCAGGCGTGCCCCGCAGGCACTGAAGTTCGGGTGCGGGCGCGCCTCGTCGACGACGGAAGCACTTTGCAAGTCGACGTCGACGACGACGGGCCCGGAATGAGCGCCGAGACGTTGCGCCGATGCCGCCAGTTGTTCTTCAGCACCAAGCGCGGTGGCTCTGGCATTGGCCTCTCGCTCGTCGACCGCATGGTGCGCGACGTCGGCGGGGCATTGCGCATCGACAGCGACGACGGCGAGGGGTGCCGCATTCGCATCCGCGTGCCGACCGTGCCCATCACCTCGACCACGGTGCGCCGCAAAGCCGACATCCACCCCCCTTCCATCGCTGCTGCCGCTGCAGTGGCGACGTCGTGACCAAGGAGAAACCGTGTCTCGCGTGAATGACCTCAACAACATTTTGCGTTCGTTGCAGACCGCCACCCCCGACATTGAAGGGTGCGCCCTGATTTCAGAAGACGGCTTGGTGATCGCGTCGGCACTCCCGCAGCACGTCGACGAGATGCGCGTGGCCGCCATGAGCTCGACGCTGTTGAGCCTTGGCAGCCGCTCGGCGTCGGAGCTGGATCGCGGCCAGCTGCAGCAGGTGTTGGTGAAAGGCGACTCCGGCTACGCCGTCATGGTGAGCGCCGCTGCCGGCACGCTGTTGCTCGCGCTCACCAGCAAAGACGCCAAGCTGGGCTTGGTGTTTCTCGACATGTCGCGGGCCTGTGCGCAAATCCAGGCTGTGCTTTGACCTCGACCCTCGCTTCTGACGCCTTGACCTGACGAACCGACTCGACGTCGTCGTCGTCAAAGACAACGCGGAGACCGCCATGACCAAGCTCAACCTCTTCGACAGTGCTGGCCACAAAAACGTCCTCCTCGAAGACGCCACCCACGAGGGAGCGGTGCAGGCCAACCAGCACCTCATCGTCCACAACGGCAAGGGCATGCTCCTCGACCCTGGCGGCCACCGCGCCTACAACCAGGTGATGGCCGATGTCTCGAGTGAGCTCCCGCTCAAAGACCTCGAGGTGCTGTTTCTCTCGCACCAAGACCCAGACATTGTCGCCGCCATCAATGGTTGGCTGATGACCACCGACGCCACGGCGTACGCTTCCAAGTTGTGGAAGCGGTTCATCCCGCATTTCGGCATGGACCATCTCGTCGAGCACCGTCTGCTCGAAATCCCCGACCAAGGAATGCGCCTGTCGCTCAACGGGTGCGAGCTTCTCTTCTTACCGGCGCACTTCCTGCACAGTTGTGGAAACTTCCAAGTGTACGACCCGGTGTCGAAAATCCTCTACACCGGTGACCTCGGCGCCTCCTTGGGCAACCAGGAGCGGGTCGTCACCGACCTCGCAGGACACATCCCACTCATGGAGTCGTTCCACCAGCGCTACATGGCGGGCAACGCCGTGATGCGCGCGTGGGCCAACATGGTGTCCACGCTCGACATCGAGTGCATCGCGCCCCAGCACGGCGCCGTCATGCAGGGCAAAGCGGTGGTGCAGCAGTTCATCGATTGGTGTCGCCATCTCGCCTGCGGCATCGACCTCGTCGAGGGTGTCATGCGGGTGCCACAATGAATTGGCCCGACGCTCAAGGCGGCGCAGTCAACAACGCCAAGTGGGTGCTGCTCGTCGAGGACGAAGAGGTGCTGCGGGAGTCGATGGCCCGTGCCGTCCGAAAGTTGAAGGACGTTGACGTGGTGCAAGCGGGCAGCGTCGACGAGGCCTGTCGGCAGCTGGATGAGCGGCTGCCCGACCTTGTCATCTCTGACATCGACATGCCGCAGCGGTCGGGCATCGAGCTGGTGGGCGAGTTGCGGTCGCGGGGAGCGTCCTGTCCTCTGGTCTACATTTCGGCATATGTCAAATCGTACCTGGCGTCGATTCCGCGACACGCCAATGTCGAGGTTCACGAAAAACCCATGTCCATTTCAACTTTGCGTGAGCTGGTGGTCGACAAACTCGGTGGAGCAGACACCCGCAGCCGCAGCACACTGCCGTTTGGGACGGCCGACTTTCTCCAGCTGGCGGCGATGGGACGCCGCTCCGTGACGGTGCGCAGCACTGGGCGCGGCGGCGAGGGCGCCATCGTCGTCGTCGACGGCACCCCTTGGGCTGCCTACGACGAGTTGGGCGAAGGTCTGGAGGCGTTCTCGCGCCTGGCCTTTGCGCCCTACGCGAACTGCAAAGCCGTCACCGATGAGGCCGCGCGGCCGCAGAACCTACAGGGCACACTGGAGGCGCTGCTGCTCGACGCCGCACGACGAGACGACGAGGCGGCGCAACAGAGCCCTGGGGGCGATGACGACGAGCCCGCGTTGTTTGACACCATCGAAGAGCCACCCCCGGTGGCAACGTCAGACCACACACTCGCCCCTCCCAGCGGGAGCTTGCTTGCGTTTCAAGCGCCGCAAGCGGAGTTCGCATCCGCCTCTCAGGTGGAGGCCGTCAGCGTCGATGAACAGCGTCTGCCGGTTGTCGAGGTTGCGGCAGGCGCCGACTTCGACGCGCATTGGGAGGCAGGCGTGAATGCACTGCTCGACAAAGACTACGTGGCCGCCAAGTCGGCCTTTGAAGCGGCCGCCGTTTTGCGGCCAGACGACGCACGCGTGCGGGCCAACCTGGCTCGCCTCGACGACGTCATGCAGACGCGCTCCTCAAACGCGTCGCCGGAGTGACCATGAAGATCATCAGCGTGTGCAGCGCCAAAGGCGGTGTGGGAAAGACGACGGTGTCGCTCAACTTGGCGCTCGCGTTTGCCGACGCCGGCAAACGTGTGCTCCTCGTCGACCTCGACCCGCAAGGCGGCATTGGCCATTCCCTCGCCAAAGGCGACACCGACCTCGGGGGGCTGGCTGAAGTGCTGATGGGGCAAAGCCCTCTGCTGGATGCATTGCAGGCCACCAAGCATCCACGGCTGACGCTGCTGCCACGCGGGAGGCTCGACCCCGTCTACGTTGTCGAGTTTGAGCAGGCGCTGCACGACGGCAGTTCGCTGCCGAATGTGCTTCGTGACGAGGTGGTGGCCTCCCAATGCGACGTGGCGCTCCTCGACACGCCGTCGGGCTTGGGGGCGGCGACGCGGGGCGCGCTGCAGGCGTCCGACTATGCGTTGGTTCCGTTTCAGGCGGAGGCGTTGGCGCTGCGGTCGTTGTCACAGACGCTGCGGGTGCTCGACCACATCCGTCGTGGGGAGAACCCCAAGCTGCAACTGTTGGGCATCGTGCCGACCATGGTCGACCGCGACGTCGACGCCTCTCAACAAGCGCTGCAGGAGTTGTGGGACGACGGCGACGTCGTCACCGACGCCATCTTGCCTCGGTCTGAGGCGTTTGCGGCCGCGTCTGCCGCCGGGGTGCCGGTGGCGTACTTGAGCCAGCCGCCCCCCATCGAGGCTCGGCGCTTTGACCTGCTGGCCGCCGAACTCGACGCGCGCATGACACCTGCGACGACGACGTGGCAAGACCATGGAGGACGCCGTGCACTTCTCTGACGCGCCTCGCCTTCACAACGCAGCACAACGTCTTGGGGACGAGCCCGAAGGGCCGTTGCCCGACGACGGGTACATCGCGTTTCGGCCGCCGGAGGCGCCAGCTGCAGACACGGAGGCGTCGGCGTCCGCGTCTCCGAAGCCTGCGTCGCCGACGGCGACACCCCGCTCCGTGTCGTCGGTGACGCCGGCGCCGACTGTGCATCCTGCGTTTGGAGGCACGGCAGCGCCCACGCCGCCACCGCCGCCCACGATGTCTCTCGAGCCGCCCGCAGTTCATCCTGCATTTGGAGAGGGGCCTGCAGCAGCTGCTGTGCATCCTGCCTTTGGCGGCGCTGCAACACCGCGCCCTTCATCTGCCGCCGCAGACTCGTCGTCGACGACAGCAACGCCGCCGGCGGCTGCACCAGCCGTCCACCCTGCGTTTGGCGGTCCGGCGTTGGCTCCGCCCTCGGGCGTGCGGGCGACGTCCGCTCCTGAAGCGACGCCACCTCCAGCTCCAACGTCCCCTCCATCGTCCTCGCCGCCGAATGAGGTCCACCCTGCGTTTGGCGGCGCCGCGCCGTCGACGCCTTCGAGCCCGATGCCATTGAACCCGGCACCCACCAGTTGGGCCGAGAAGCTGCACCGTGCTCAGAGCGCGGCCGGCGGGCGAGCGGCGTTTGCCATTTCTGAGCAGGGGCTGGTGGTCGACGCGGTGGGCGAGCTCAGCAAAGAGCAAAGCGAGCATGCGGGGTCACTGCTGTTGGCGGCGCTCGACCTCGTCGAGCGCATGAAAGACAGCGTCGCGCCGAAGGCGGCACCCATGATGTGCGTACGGTGGGGCGACGGCTTTCTCACCTTGTTGCGCGGCAAAGGGGCGCATGGGGTCAGCGTCGCAGTGTTGACGTCAACGCTGCCGTCATCGTCGTCGCTGGAGGCACTGGCGCGTGTCGACGCCGAAGAAAGAAGAACGCCCGCGTGAGCGGGCGTGGTGTGGACGTCGAAGCGGCGGGTCACTTCTTCTTTTTGGGGATGAAGTCGCCGACGTAGTAGGCGATGCCCCAACGGTCTTCTTCTGGGATGTGTTTGTATCCGACCATCAGCGTCTTCGGCAGGCCATGGGTGACCGTGTTGTAGATGTCGGCCGTCGTCGAGCCCGCGACAAATTTGTCTTTGACGAAGTTGCGAGGCGGCGGTTTCAATGCAGCGCCTGCTGGACCCTTGCCGTCGCCAGCAGCACCGTGGCAGGCAACGCAGAACATCGTGTAGGCCTTCTTGCCCTTCTCGACGAGGGCAGGGGTGCGCTTGGGCGGCTGTGGCTTCTTCACTGCTTTCGGCGCCGGCTTGTCGGCGGGAGCTGGCTCGCCCGCGAAGAGGGCGCCGGCGGCAAGCAGCACGCTGCTGAGAAGGATGGCTCCGGCGGTTTGGACATAGGTCTTCATGACAAAACTCCTTGTGCCTCGTCGTCGAGGCGAATCACGTTCTCTGCCAACAAGGTGTCGGCGATGTGGCCAAAGTGCGCCTTCTGCGCGTCGTCACCAATGGCGGCAATGGGCATGCCGCGGTCGGCGTTTTCACCGATGGCCGGGTCGAGAGGCAGTTCGCCCAAGAAGCGAACGTCGTAGTCTTTGGCCAGGCCTTCGCCGCCCCCTTTGCCGAAGGGGAAATAGGTCTCACCGGTGTCGGGCGCGACAAAGCCACTCATGTTTTCGACGACGCCTGCGACGGGAACCTTCATTTCTTGCAGCATGCGAAGTGACCTGCGCACGTCGTCACAGGCGACCTGCTGTGGCGTGGTGACGACGACAGCGCCGGCCACGTTGAGCTCTTGCATCATGGTCAGCTGCACATCGCCGGTGCCGGGGGGCATGTCGATGATGAGCACGTCGAGATCGCCCCAGTCGACGTCGTCACACAGCTGAATGAGCGCCGAGACGGCAACGCTCGACCGCCACGCCAGTGGCGTGTCTTTGTCGGGCGTGGTCATGCCGACGCTCATGACTTTGAGGCCAAAGTTTTCGGCGGCGATGATTTTGTCGTCGTCACTCCAGCGCATCTGCTCGTCTTGCAGGCCCAGCATGCGCGGCACGCTCGGCCCGTAGACGTCAGCGTCGAGGATGCCCACGGCGAGGTCGCGTTGCGCCAGCGCTGACGCCAAGTTGACGGCGACGGTGGTCTTGCCCACACCACCTTTGCCCGACGTCAGCAGCAAGACGTTCTTCACGCCCGAGAGCCGTCCCCCTTTGACGTCGTCGAAGACAGCGTCGGCACGGCGTCCCCCGACGCCCGTGTCGTTTGCGGCCTTGGCTTTGGTGAGCTTGACGACCGTCATCAGAGGCAGCCTTTGAAAGCGCCAGCTTTGGGGCGTTCGGTGATGGAGTAGTCCTCGACGTCGACGACGGCGACCTGGCCCTTCACTTTGACGACGGTGCCTTCGAAGTCGATGCTCCCGCCACCTGCAGCCTTCTCCAGCTCATAGCGGTGCACCGCCTTCTTGGAGATTTCAAAGATTTGGTGCTCGGTGACGTCGTAAACGACAAGCCCCTTGGCCATCTCCGACATGGGGCACGACGTCACGTACACCAGCTTGTCGGTCTCGAGGGCTTCGATGGCGCACGACAGCGCCGTGATTTGCCCCGAGTACACCTCGACCTCGTCGTCGACTTCGGCGACGGCGTAGGAGGCTCCGCCGGCAAGGGCGGGGGCGGCGACGAGAAAGGCGGCAAACGCCAGGAGGGGAAGTTGAAGGGCACGCATCATTTCGACTCCTTGCCGTCGTCGGCAGGCTTGTGGGCAGGTGGCTTCAAGAAGGCCAGCATGTGGGCGATCTGCTCGGGCGGCAGCGGAAAGGGAGGCATCTTCGACGCTGGGCCCATGCTCCACTGGTAGGTGGGGTCGTTGGGCAGTGCGCCGTGAGGGTCGGGGGTGCCCCCTTTTTGGTAGTGGCGGTTGGCATTGGGGTTGGGCACCAACACTTGCGACGGGTTCATGATGGAGTCGCGCAAGTAGCCGTAGGTGGCGTAGTTGCCGACGCCGGTGAGGTCGGGGGCCATGCCAGCGGGCACGAACTTCTTGTCGCCGACGTGGTGGCAAGCGATGCACATGCTCTCAACCATGGCTTTGCCGGCAGCAGGATCGCCCACGTCGCCCTTGCCGTAGCCAAACGACAGTTCTTTCAAGTAGGCGGCGTCGGCGGGGTAGCCACCGAGAATCAGCGTCTTCCACGACGTCAGCGCTTTGTTGCCGCCACGTTCGTTTTTGCTGCCATCCCACACGGCGAAGGCGACAGGGACAGCGCCCTGGCGCATGTTGTGTCCGTACGAATTCAGCGGGCGAATGAACAATGCCGTCCACGTCTTGCGCTTCTTGTCGTAGACGACGTCGCCGCGCTGACCTCCTGTGCCCGTGCGCGTCAGCGAGCCGAAGCCAGCGCCGATGTACTCGCGTCCGTAGGAGCCGTGTTCAAACGCGCGCATCAGGTACACGAGCACCTTCTGTTGCGCGTCGCCCATGCCGATGTACGGCAGGCGGATGCCACGGCCAAACGTCTTGGGCACCTCCATGGCGGCGGCGTCGCCAAAGTGGTGGGTCTCGTCGTCACCACGGTCTTCTGTGGCATCTGTCCACGTCAGGCGAACGCCAATGCGCTGCCCGTCGTGCAGCGCTTGCACCGTCACGTCGGTGGCGCCGCGTTGCAGCTGCGCGTTGGCCTTTTTGTCGAGCAGGCGAATGCTCTGTTGCACATGGGCCTGCACCGTCTTCGATTTGGCAGTTGCCCAAGTGTTGGAGTGAATGTTGCGCGGCACCTTCTTCACCTTGACGGCGTAAATGCCTTCGGCGCGCAAGTAGTTGTCGACGCCTTCGTCTTTGGCGGCGGCAGAGGTCGCCATGACGACGGAGAGCAGCAAAGTGGAGACCATCATCGCGAGGTGCCTCCCAGTTGCACGAGACCACCGCCGTGGGCCTTTTGCGGCTCCGGACGCGGCTTCTCGAGGCGAAACATGTCTTCATGTTTGTAGGCGATGAGCAAGTCGAGCAGCTCTGACTTGCCGGTCTTCTTGCGCTTGGCCATTTCGTCTTCGAGGGTCTTCAGCGCCTTTTTGGTGTCGGGGCCGAAAAGCTCCTCGAGGTAGGCCACGGGAATCCGCTCGCTGCCCTCGATGGGCTTGCCGAACTTGTCGAACTTCGGGGGGCCGGGCAGCGGTGGCACGTAGAACACGTTGGGCTGCGTGCCGTACTCTTGGTGCAAGGGCAGGGCGACCTTGTACTTGTGCACGAGCTTGTAGACCTGGCTCTCTTTGTCGTCGAGGTAGCCCACGAAACGGATGCGTCCGACGCACTGTTGCGCACAGGCCGGAGGCAGTCCTTTTTCAATGCGGGGGAAGCAGAAGATGCACTTCTCCGACTTGAACCGCTTGGGGTTGAAGTACACCTTTTTGTACGGGCAGCCCGCGATGCAGTAGCGCAATCCTTCACAGCGCTTCTGGTCGACGAGGACGATGCCATCTTGGTCGCGCTTGAAGATGGCGCCACGGGGACAAGCCGCCAAACAACCTGGGTTGCTGCAGTGGTTGCAGATGCGAGGCAGGTAAAACAGGTACGAGTTGGGGTGCTCGCCGAGGCCGGCGTCTTCATCCCAGTTGGGCCCTTGCTTCAGCTTCTGCTGCGCTTCGAGGGCCTCGCCCTTCATGATCTCGTCGAGGTTGTAGTCCCAGGGCACGCCGTAGTCGGTGTATTTCGAGGGCACCTCACCGTCTCGCAAGGCGCCGGTGTCGTCGAAGCCGCCGCCCATCTCTTCCCAGCGGGCGGGGTAGCCTTTGCCAGGCTTGGTCTCGACGTTGTTCCAATACATGTATTCGCGGCCATCGCGGTTGGTCCACTGCGTCTTGCAGCTGACGGTGCAGGTTTGACAACCGATGCACTTGTTGAGGTCCATGACCATGGCCAGTTGGCGTTTCGACATGTGGCTATGCCTTCCTGAAGTCGATGGAGGCCTGATAGGCGTGTTGGTTTCCGTCCCAGTGGGTGCCGAACTTGAGGTGGCCCCATCCGTCGGAGAGTTCGAGTTCGTTCAACATGTCGGCGTTGAGCTCGTTGTGCCCGCGCTTGTTGTCGAACATGAAGGGCTCCCACCCGTGCTCCATGACGATGGCGTCGTTGGGCACGCCGCCGACGATCTTCGCCATGACGTGCACCTCGGCCAGCTTGTTGAACAGCACGATGTCGTCGCCGTCTTTGACGCCACGCTCGCGCGCAGCCTCGGGATTGATCATCGCGTAGGGCTTGCCCCGCTGCAGACGCTGCAACGTCGGTGACGTCTTGTACGTCGAGTGGATCGACCACCGCGCGTGGGGTGTGAGCAACAAGAACGGCATCTTCGACGTCGCCAGCGGCTTGTGCGCCGTGGGCACGCCAGCACCGCGGTGCAACCACAGCGGATGGTCGACGTAAAACGTCAGCCGGCCGCTCATGGTCTCGAAGCGCTCGTGCAAGTAGAGGTTCTTTTCGAAGGTGTTGTACGGCTTGTCGGCGTACAGCGGTGACGACTTGCCTGCCGACTCCGACAGCTTCAAGAAGCCGCCGCGCTCATACACCGACTTGGTGTCGTTCGGCTTGAACTGGTCGACGTGCTCGAGGGCGTATTCGACGGCCTGGCGGTCGGTGCCGAGCACGCCATCGGCGGTGTACTCCTTCACCAGCTCGTCCATCTTGTGAACGCCCTCGAGGGTGTGGGTCTTGTCTTCGACGACGATGTACTTCTTGTCTTTCGTCTTGGCGTAGCGCTCTTTGGCGATGGCCTCCATGCGCTTGACGATGAGCGTGCAGATGTCCCACTCGCTCTTGGCCTCGCCGACGGGCTTCAGGTTCATCGGCGGGTAGGCGATGTTCGCGTGGCGGTGGTAGCCGGGGTTGGTGCGCAAGTCCCACACTTCATAGTGCGAGGCGCACGGCAGCAGCACGTCGGCGTACATGGCGAAATCGCTCATGCGGTAGTCGCCGTAGGCCAAGAACTTCGCCTTCTCCAAGAACGACTTTTTGTAGCTGCCCTTGTTTCGGCGGAAGCGGGCGTCGGCGAACATCAAGAAGGTCTCGAGGGTCGTCCAGTACGACTTGCCCTCGGTGAAGCCTTCGTCGTTCTTCGACTTGGCGAGCATGGATTCGATGCGCTTTTTGTATTCGCTCTTGCCCATGCCGGTGGCGGCTTTGATGTCGGCCTCGTCAAACGACTTGTCGTAGTCGTCGATGCCGTCGCCCAGCACGAACTCCGAGACGAAGCCCGACGCAAAGCGCTGCTTGAACTTGCCGGCGAATCCACTCAAGCCGCTGAGGCCCGTAATGTTCCACTCGTTCTCGGTGTTGAGGCCGCCGTTGGGCCCCAGCTTGCCGAGAAACGCCGCCAGCGACGAGATGGCGCGTTGGCTGAGCAGTCCGTTGAAGTGCTTGCCGATGGAGAAGCCCAAGGTGATGAGCACCTTTTCGTTCTGCGACATCTCTTTGGCCAACATCTCGACGACGTTGGGGTGCACGCCGGTGACCTTTTGCGTCTTGGCGGCGGTGAAGTCGGCGAGTTCTGCTTTGAAGCGGTCGAAGACGGTGTGGCACTCCACTTCTTTGCCGTCTTTGAGTTTGACCTTTACCGTCGTCGACAGCGCAGGATCGAGGTCCCAGTCGATGTCTTGCAGGCGCAGCGACGGAACCGACGAGCCTTCACACGCGGGCATCGGCACTGGCTTCTTGCTCTTGGTGTCGAAGGTCAAGAACACGTCGTGGTGCAGCTTCTCATCGGCCGCGAACTTCTCGACAAGGGTCGCGTCGAGGTCGTGGTGGTCGAGGTCGTGCACCCGCAACAGGGCGCCGGTGTCTTTGCGCACCAAGAAGGGGAGGTCGGTGTAGGTCTTGAGGAAGTCTTCTTTGTAGCGCTTGTTCGAGACGATGTTCTCGAGGACAGCAAGGGCGAGGTGGCCGTCGTAGCCCGGCTTGATGGGCACCCAGAGGTCGGCGTGCACGCACGTCGAGTTGAACTCGGGGGTGATGACGATGGTCTTGGCGCCGTTGTACTTGCCTTCCCACAGGTAGTGGGCGTCGGGGATGCGGCTGGTGTTGGGGTTGCACCCCCAAAAGACATTCACGTCGGTGGTGTACATGAAGTCGAAGGTGCAGCCGATGTTGCCCTCGCCGTAGACGACGCTGACGCCGGGGAACATGTCGCCCACGTACGACGCGATGTACGGACGGCAGGCGCCGAGCATGGTGCCCATGCGTTTGATGGACGCGGCGCGCGCTTCGGTGAGCAGGCCGGCGCCGGCGTGGATGTAGTTTCCTTCGGGGCCGACGTCGAGCATGGTCTCGTAGAGGTTGGTGGCGACCTCGTCGATGGCCTCGTCCCACGAGATGCGTTTCCACTGGCCAGAGCCGCGGGGGCCGGTGCGCTTCATGGGGTGCAGCAGCCGGTCTTCTTCGTACATGATTTGCGAGTGCTGCACGCCTTTGTTGCAGCCACGCGGGTTGGCGTCGGGGATGTCGGGCGCGATTTGGGGGTAGCGCGCACTTTGGTTTTCGCGCGTGACCTTGCCGTCGTCACTCCACACTTCCCACGCGCAGTTTCCTTGGCAGTTCACGCAGTGGTAGGCGAAGCCCATGTCTTCTTGCTGCCCTTGCGTGTGCATGAACTCGCGGCGGTACATGTCTTCGGTGGAGTCGGTGTCGGCGTAGCTCTTGCGCGGGTCTTCTTCGCGCACGGGCTCGGGCCGGCCTTTGGCTTGCGCACCGCCGGCTGCCGTGGCGGCGCCGATGGCGAGCAGGTTCTTCACCATGTCTCGTCGAGAAAGGGTCACAGACAACCTCCGCCCGCTCCGGGTTTGGGGGGCACGTATTCGCCCGAGCCTTCGGGCAGCACCTCGTCGGTCCACGCTTCGAAGCCGCCGTCGAGGTTGCGGGCGTGGGTGAAGAAGGCTTGGCATTTGGCGAAGGTCTCGTCGTCACCCTCTTCAGAGACCACAATCGTCGGCACCGACTTCAAGATGAAGGGGCGAAACTCTTCGGGGGTGGCGTTGAGGTCGCAGTTGGGAAAGGGGATGGCGTTCGGCACGTGCGCGTCGTCGTACTCTTCAGCGTCGTCACGGGTGTCGACGATCTGAATCGTTGCCTTCGACTTAGCCAACGTTGCGTAGAGGTCTTTGGCTTGCACCGGAAGCTGCTGCTGCAGGTCGGCGTTTTTCATGCCGGCACCCAGAAGCAGCACGCTGAGCACGGCGATGATGCCAAGCCATCCGCCGGGTTCGAGCCATTTGTTGCTGGAAGCGCCTGTCGAAGTGGTGGTGCTCATTCTGCGTCTCCGTCGTCGTCGTCATCATCGTCGTCGCTGTCGTCAGCGGCGGCGGTGGCCTTCTTGGCCTTGTGGGCGGCAATCTTCTGCTCAAGGTCGGCGTTGTCGCTGCGCAGCCCGATGTAGCCGAGCGCCAGGGCGGCAACGAAGACTGCGAGAAAGACACGTACGTGCTTCTTCATGGAACTCTCCTCGACGACGTCAGTCGTAGACGCGGTCGCCCACCAGTTGCAGCTGGTCGATGTCGAAGATTTTCAAGCTGCGCATCCGCAAGTTGCTCACCGCCATCGACACCACGAAGAACGTGCCGGCCATGACAAAGCTGCCGATGGACAGCGTCGGCCACGCCGCCAAGAACGCACCCGTGGTGCAGCCGCCGCCGATCATCGCGCCGAGGGACATGCCAAATCCGGCGACGAAGAAACGCCCGACGGCTTTGGGGTTCATCGTTTTGACGACGGGGCCTGACGTCACCGCTGCTTCAGACTTCAGCGACAGTTTGGCGGCGAGGAACCCACCAGGGAGCACACCGACGAGGAGCGCCGCCCGCCAGGCGATGGATTCGTTGATGACCGGCACCGAGCTCAGAGGGGCACCGACGAGGTCTGCGCCGACCCCGACGGTGGCAAGCGCGGCACCGGAGAACCCGAGGTAGCCGTCTTGCGCGGTGGCCAACACGATGAGCACGCCGGCAGCGAAGCCAGAAAAGGCCCAGCTCCATTCGCCGCGCACCCAGTCGACGACGGATTTGCGCTCGTGCTCGGCCTTGTAGGCTTTCTCGGGCGTCACGCGGTCGACGGTGAAGGTGATGGCGAGGATGACGCCGCCGAAGGCCAGGGCCACGGCTTCGTATGGCAGGCCCAGCAGGCCGTACAGCGTCACTGGCTTTTGTTGGCCGGCGATGATGCCAGCGTCGACCATCCAGTTTTTCGACGCGTTGTAAACGACAATGCCGAGCACAAGTCCGACGATGGAGGCGAGCCCCGTGAACTTGGTGTCGCCGCCGCGTCCGCCAGTGCGGGCCACGCAGGTGCCAGGGCACAATCCCGTCGAGCCCATGGCGGCCCCGAAGAGGACGCCGCCGACGATGTGGGCGGGGCCGAGGTAGGGCATGACGCGGGGGACGACGCCCCACTGGTTGGCGACGCCGAAGACGCCGGCGAGCCCGTACAAAATGCAGCCGGTGGCGATGGACATGAACGCGAACTTCATGACCTTGGTGTCGGTCAACGTCAGCATGCCCATGATGCGGGAGTAGCGAACGGCACCCACTTTGTAGAGCACCGCGCCGAACGCGATGCCCATGAGCAGGCCGGTGAGAATGGCAGACACCATGGCGTCTCCGATGCAGGGGGTGGGGGGCGCCGTGACGACGACGCAAAGAGGGAGGGATGCAAAACGCTCCTCAGCCGACGGGGCCAAGGAGCGTGCGAAGGGTCATTGCTCGACGGGGAGGCTGCTGTCGTTGCCCCACTCGTTCCACGAGCCGACGTACAGCTTGACGTTGTCGTGGCCGGCTTTTTTCAGCGCGAGGTATTGAAAGGAGCCGCGGCCGAGGCCGACGTGGCAGTAGCTGATGACGGTCTTGCTTTTGGCGTAGCCCTTCTTCTTCAGTTTCTTGAGTTGCTTCTTCAGCTTCTTGTCTTTCTTGAAGGTGGGCTTGCCGGCGACGCCTTTTTTGTTGCCGGCGTACTTCGTCCACGGCGAGAACACGGCGGTGGGGATGTGGCCACCGCGGGCCACGGTCGACTCTTTGCCGTCGTGGTCGAGGGCGGTCTGCAGCGACTTGCCGGTGTATTGCTCGAGCTTGTGACGGGCGTCGACGATGAGGTAGCCGCCGGCGTCTTTGGTGGCCTTCACCACTTCAGCTTTGTTGGCGATCATGGAGCGGTCGACAGAGACCTTGAACGACTTGGCCGCCGCTTTGTGGTGGCCGCTGCCAGTGGCGCCTCCTGCGGCTTTCCAGGCGGCGAGCCCGCCGTCGAGGATCTTGACGTTCTTGTGGCCGTACAAAGCGAGGAAAAACCACGTGCCCGAGGCGTTCACGCCAATGCCACTGTCGTAGACGATGACGGGCGTGCTGTTGTCGATGCCGAGGCTGCCGATGAACTTGGCGGCGTTGGCTTCGCACATGGGGAGCCCGTCGCACTTCTTCACGTCGTCGAGAAAGTGCAAGTCGTGGGCGAAGGCCACGGTGGAGTCTTTGATGTGCTCTTTTTCAAAATCTTTGTGGCCGTCTGAGAACACGAAGACGGCTTTGCCCATTTGCCCTTTGGCGTCGTCGACCGAGATGTAGAGGTCGTCGACCGAAGCGAAAGCGGTGGCGGAGGTGGTGAGGGCCGCGAAGGCGGCGAAGAGAAACAGACGCATGTGGGTCTCCTGGGGGAGGCGGCGCTCCCGTCGTCAATCGGGGTCAGTTGGGGGCGGGGCGAGCGCCTTCGCAGTGCTCGACGCGCCAATGTCGGCTGCGCATTTCTTGGATGCTGAGGGGCAGGCGGTGGGCTTTTTTGCCGTGCTCCCGCAGCTCCTTCACTGCGTCGAGGGCGAGGGTGCAGAACACCCCACGGCAGTACACGACGACGTCTTTGTCGTCGGGCAGCTCGTCGACGCGGTGTTTGAGGTCGGGCCGTGGAATGTGCAGCGCACCCACCAAGTGCCCTGCGTCGAACTCGGGCTTGGGCCGCACATCGACGACGACGGCTTCTCCGTCTTGCACCAGCTTGGCCACTTCTTCGACGGTGGTCTCTTCTTGCAGGTCGAGGGCGTCGCGACGGATTTCGGCGACCTCAGCCAGTTGCTGGTCGGCCACCAACTGCAAGGCGAAGAAGAAGCGGCACACGTCTTCGTTGGCCACCCGGTAGTAGACGCGTTGGGCGTCTTTTTCGCGCTTCACCAACTGGCACTGCAGCAAGTGGCGCAGGTGCTGGGAGGTGTTGGCAGCGGTGAGACCCAATTCTTCGGCAATGTCGTCCACACAGCGGGGGCCTTGGCGCAAAAGGTCAAGAATCTCCAGCCGGGTGGGGGCTGAGATCGCTTTGCCGATGCGGGAAAGCTCGCCGTAGTAGGAGATCGCCAGGTCGCGTTGCTTGATGGCCATGCCGTAGACGTATTTAAGCGTTTGCTTAATTGCAAGAGTAATTAAAAGACGCGCCGCGTCGAGGACGATGGCTCAAAAAGAGAAGCCATCCATGTTTCAGGGCCTTGTGACAGACGTGTGACCGCAGAAAAAATGCAGCGGGCGCTCGGATCAAATCCAGACACGAACACGACGCAAAGCAGCAATTCTTGGAGCCGTCCCCAAGGACACATCGGCTGCAAAACACGCTCCTGAAGAGGGGTGTTTGGCGCGTTTCATCAAGTGTTTCAGGTGCCTTGTTTCGCCCTGTCAGGACGACGCCGATGGTCGGGATGGGCCCCTGTGTGGCAGGCCGTGGTGCGCGTGTGTGCCGCCGGCGACGCCTCCGGTGTGGGGCGCGAGCACTCCCCATCCCTCGTTGCAGACGCGGAGCGGTTCAGCGTTGCAGCCGCTGCACCAATGTCGCGGCAAAGCGTTCGGCGTCGCCTGGCCAGCGTGCGGTGATGAGGTTGCCGTCCTCGACGACAAAGCCCTCGCCGTGGAGAGGCAGGAGGGGGCCAGCCTGCCACCGCCCGTCTGGCCCCAAGGCCGACTTCACTTCGTCTTGCACCCATGTCGGATACGTCCGGAAGTAGTCGCCACGGGTGAGCTTGGTGGCCAACCATGCGCCTCGTTCAAACCGTTTGGGGAGGCCCGTCAGCGTGCGTCCCTCGACGACGGATGCGCCCGACGCCGTTTGGGCACGGGCCAAGACCACCGTGCCATGGCAAATGGCGCCCACGAGTTTGTTGGCGTCGAAGAAGCGCACCACTGCCTGCTGCAAGTCGCCGTCTTCGAGGTACTGCCGCATGCCTGGGGCATGTCCGCCCGGCAACACGAGGAGGTCGTGGCGTTCGGGGTCGATGTCGGCGTAGCGCAGCGGCGACTGAAACGGCGCGCAGGCGGCCATGTCGCCGTAGGCCGCTGCGTGGGGTGGCAGCGCCTTGACGACGCCCAGCAACACGCCTTTGAGCATCTCTGGGTCGCACGCACCGGGGGCGCCGTCGACGGTGGCGAAGGCCACGTCGTGGCCGGCAGCGCAAAGGGCCTGCCAGGGCACAGCCGCTTCGGTGGGATCGAAATCTTGGGTGGCGAGGGCGATGACGACGTGAGCCATGCCGCATTGTAGCCGAGCTGTGGCTTGTCGACGAGGGCAGCGGCCGGCTATGACGGGCTTCAGCTGCGGCGCGTGTGCCAGCAGGAGGACCTATGCCCATCTTGGTGTTGAACGCCGGCTCGTCGAGCCTGAAGTACTGCTTGAATTCCGACGACGGCACAGAGCGCATCCTCGAAGGCAAGCTGGAGCGGCTGGGCGACGACTTTGACGCAGCCATCGCCAAGGTGTTCGATGCTGTCGCCGACCACACCGTCGTCGCCGTGGGGCACCGGGTGGTGCACGGCGGACGCGACTTCGCCGACGCCGTGGTCATCGACGACGACGCGTTGGCCGCCATTGAGCGCAACGTCGACTTGGCGCCGCTGCACAACCCGCGCAACCTGGCTTGCATTCGTGCGGCGCAAAGCGCCATGCCCGACGTGCCCCACGTCGCGGTGTTCGACACCGCCTTTCACCGCTCCCTCCCTCGACGCGCTCGGCTGTACGGCATCGACCCTGTCTTCGCCGACGAACACGGCATCGAGCGCTACGGCTTTCACGGCTCGTCGCACGCGTTCGTCGCCCGCGAGGCGGCACGTGCCTTGGGGCGTCCGCTCCAGCAGTTGCGCGTCATCACCTGCCACCTCGGCAATGGCAGCAGCGTGTGCGCCGTCGAGTGCGGCAAGAGCGTCGAGACCAGCATGGGGATGACGCCGTTGGAAGGCCTCATCATGGGCACCCGCAGCGGCGACATCGACCCCGGTGCTCTGTTGATGCTGCTTGAAAAAGGCGCCCTCACCGTCGACGAACTCAGCGAGCAGCTGCAGAAGAAGTCGGGGTTGTTGGGGCTGTCTGGCATCTCCAACGACCTGCGCGACATCGAAGCGGCGGCGGCCGACGGCGACGACCGAGCCCGTTTGGCGCTGACGTTGTTCGCCCATCGGGTGCGCAAAACCATCGGTGCCTATGCCGCCACCATGGGCGGTGTCGACGTCGTGGTGATGACCGGAGGCATCGGCGAGAACAGCGCCACCATGCGGCGCCGCATCTTGCAGCGGTTCGAGTTCTTGGGGCTGTCGGTGTGTGAAGACCGCAACTACGACGCCAACAGCAGAACGATGAAGAAGGGCGACGTCGCCGACATCTCCAGAACCCTCAGCAATGTGCGTGCCCTCGTCGTCAAAACCGACGAAGAACGGATGATCGCCGAGCAGGCCGCTCGCTTTGTGCAGAAGCCTGAGACGCCGCGCAAGTTGCCACCCATCCCCATCGCCGTGTCGGCGCGCCACGTGCACCTCGACGAGCCGACGTTCAAGACGTTGTTTGGCGATGACGCCGAGCTGCATCCCTATAAGCCGCTTTCGCAGCCTGGGCAGTACGCCGCTGAAGAACGCGTGAACCTCGTCGGCCCCCGCAGCCGCATCGACGGCGTGCGCATCTTGGGGCCGTTGCGCCCGGCGTGTCAGGTCGAAATCTCGCGCACGGACGAGTTTGCCCTCGGCGTCGACGCCCCCGTTCGGCACTCCGGCGACGTCAAAGGCACCGCGCCCATCACGTTGGAGGGGCCGAAGGGCACAGTTCACCTCAAGGAGGGCCTCATCTGCGCCTGGCGCCACATTCACATGACGCCCGAAGACGCAGCCGCCTATGGCGTCGAGGATCGCGACGAGGTGCAAGTCGCTGTGCACGGCGGCGATCGCGACCTCATCTTTGGCGATGTCGTCGTGCGCGTGTCGAGCAAGTACAAGACCGAGATGCACATCGACACCGACGAAGCCAACGCAGCCGAGTTGCCCAGCCGCTCAGCGGGCGAACTTGTCGAGGTCAAAGGCGCCACCGTCGAACTCACCACCACTCGGCCCAGCCTCGGCTGAGCGTGACGCTCTGAGACACATCGGCGTCGTCGTGGACGTCGATTGCGTCTGCCGCTCGTCGCCCGCATGCTGCAAGGCGTTCGGGGGCGAGCCATCCATGACGACCTCTTCTCCTCGACAACCAGCGTTTCGCGCCCGCTTCGCCAACGAGTTCATCGACACCGTGAAGGCGTTGCCGTCGTGGAATGCCATCGAAGCGCTCCTCGACCACGACACCCTCCATCGCGTTCGGCATCCCCAGACTTCGGGCTGGACCCCACTGACGGTGGACTTGGCGTTGTGCTCTGCGGCGGCCGAAGTGCTCGGTGTCGACGAGATGCGGGCCTTGGGATGCGCCCACGGCAGGCGGTCGTTGGCGTCGCCTCTGTTTCAGCCCGTCATCGGCATCGGCGCGAAGCTGCTGCGCGCCCACCCCGTGCGGGGCCTGCGCATCGTGGCCAAAGCCTTCGGTGTTCTGTATCGCGACGTCGGCGTGCTGACCTGCGTCGACGCGCCCGTGGTCGCGCTGCAGTGGACGCACATGCCCGAAGGCGCGGCCCGCAACCGAGCTTGGCTGGAGACCATCGCCGGCGGCTTTCAGTGCATGCTCGAAGAGGGGGGCGTCGACGGCGTCATCGACGTCGAGCCGGCGGGCGCCCGCGCCGTCGCCTTTGTGTTTCGTTTCGCTGAACGGTGACGTCGAGTTACCGGGGGATGGGCACCAGCTCTGGGTTGTCGCTGCGAATGGGGGCGATGGGGCTCGGGGGCAAACGTTTGAGCTCCAGTTGCACCCGGTGCTCCCCTCGCTTTTTCGGAATGCGCACGTCGACGGTGAGGGGCTTGTGGTCGTCGAGCTCGACGCGCAACCGATGGGTTTGCCCGAGAGAGACGCCATGCAAGACGTCGGGGGTCGTCTTGCCAGTGATGGCGCCGTCGAGGAGGATGCGGGCGCCTTTGGGCGTGGTTTCGACGATGAGGTCACCGGTGGTCGGCGGGCCGCGGAAGGCGAAGACGAGAACGCCGACGACGCCGACCAGCGCCATCAGCGCCACGGCTGCGGCGAAGACCAACGGCATGCGTGAGGTTGGGGGCGCGGGGGCAGGGGACGCCTCCCGTCGACGAGGAAGCACCATGGTGGCGGGGTGGTCGTCGTCGGCCAAGATGGACGTGGGCGCAAACTCGGTGGCGTCGAAGTGGGCGTCGTCGTCGAGAATGGGCGGCGGTGGTTTGCCGATGGCCATGGCGGCGCCCTTGGCGCGGATGCCAGGGCCCGTCGGCGACCGCGAACGGGCAGGCGCCGTGCTCTCGTCTTCGAGTTCGATGCCGGCGTTGCCTGCTGCTTGCATCACCGTCGAGCGCACCTTGGCGTCGAGCACCGTTTGGTCGACGTCTTCTTTGCCTGTGCCCTCATGGGTGGCCTCAGACTTGGTGCGGTCGAACAGGAGCTTGGCGCCCACGTTGTCGAGACGGCGTTCACGGGCGAGCTCTTCAGCGAACAGCTCTTCGAGGTAGGTGCCCAGGCGGGTGTGGCTGACACTCAGCGACGAGGATGCGTCTTCGAGGGCGAGGGTCACGTCACGCATGGTGGCGAAGCGATCGTCTGGCGCCTTGGCGAGCATCTTCATGACGACGTCATTGAGCGCGGCAGGGATGTCGACGAGGTCGGCGGGTGCGGTGATGTCTTCGTCGACGATGGCCGAGACAACAGCGACGTCGTTGTCGCGCTTGAAGAGGCGTTTGCCGACGAGCAACTCCCACAGGATGACGCCGAGCGAAAACTGGTCGGAGCGTCCGTCGATGAGCAGGCCGCGCGCCTGCTCCGGGCTCATGTAGGTGTACTTGCCCTTGATGATGCCCGTCTCGGTGCGCTCTTGCTGCGAGGAGGCTTTGGCGATGCCAAAGTCGACGAGTTTGGCGGGGCCATCGAACGTGACGACGACGTTTTGCGGTGAGACGTCGCGGTGCACGATGTTGAGCGGCTTGCCGTCGATGCCCTTCTTGCTGTGCGCGTAGTGCAGTCCTTGGGCGACGTCCATGCCGATGCGCACGACGTGACCCGGCGGGATGGGGCGGGCCGCACCTTCGAGCCGACGTTGCAGGCGGCGTAGGTCACGACCCTGCAAATACTCGAGCACCATGTAGTAGCTGCCGTCGTGTTCGCCGACTTCGTGCACCGAGGCGACGTGCGGGTGCACCAAGTCGGCGGCGACGCGGGCCTCGTCGAGAAACATGGCGACGAAGCTTTCGTCGGAGGCGTAGTGCGGCAAGATGCGCTTGATGACGACGAGCTTGTCGATGCCCTCGACGCCACGCTGTTTGGCGAGGAGCACTTCGGCCATGCCGCCCTGGCCCAGCGGGCGCAGGATCTCGTATTTGTCGCCGACGGTGAAGTCCATCTACTCGCGCCCTACCACGCGCGACGCCAGCCGCCGCGCAAGGCGGCAGCATACAACGCACAGACGGGGAGAAGACAAACGGCGCCCCGCACAGAGACGCTCTGTTGGGTCGCAGTTTGTTCGACGACAACGCCTATGTGTTGCCCTGCAAAGTGCTCTGAAGTGGCAAGGGCGTCAGCCCTCCATCGCGCATGGTGGCGATGCTGTCAGCGGCCGCCGACGCGCCCGCCATCGTCGTGAAATACGGAATGTTCTCTTGCAGCGCCTGGCGACGGAGCGAGTAGGAGTCGGCCACAGCCTTGGCCCCCACCGTCGTGTTGATGACGAGTTGCACGTTGCCGTCGACCATGGCGTCGACGACGTGGGGGCTGCCCTCGTACACCTTGTTGACCGCTGTCGACGCGACACCGTTGTCGTTCAAGAACGACTGGGTTCCGCCCGTGGCGACGAGCGTGAAGCCGAGCTCGACCAGCTTTTTGGCGACGGGGAGCACGGCGTCCTTGTCGCGGTCGGCGACAGAGACGAACACCGTGCCCTCCTGTGGAAGCATGGTGCCCGCAGCCAGCTGGGCTTTGGCAAAGGCGGCCGAGACGGTGGTGTCGATGCCCATGACCTCACCCGTCGACCGCATCTCGGGGCCGAGGATGGTGTCTTGCCCGGGAAACTTCAAAAACGGCAGCACCGCTTCTTTGACGGCGACGTGGCCGTGGGTGTCGAAGACGTTGACGTCGGGGATGTCGAGGTCGTCGAGGGAGGCGCCTGCCATGAGCTTGGTGGCGACGGTGGCGAGGGGGACGCCAGTGGCCTTGGAGACGAAGGGCACGGTGCGCGACGCACGTGGGTTGACCTCGATGACGTAGACGTCGCCGTCGAGCACGGCGAACTGCGCGTTCATCAGGCCGACGACGCCGAGCTCCAATGCGAGCGCCTGTGCAGAGCGAACCATCTCGTCGACGACGTCGTCGCCGAGGGTGTGTGGAGGCAGAACACAGGCCGAGTCGCCGGAGTGCACCCCGGCCTCTTCGACGTGCTGCATGACACCGGCGACGACGGCGCGCTCACCGTCACACAGCACGTCGACGTCGAGTTCGATGGCGCCGTCGAGAAAGCGGTCGACGAGCACGGGCTTGTCTTCGCTGGCTTGGGTGGCGGTTTCGAGGTAGCGCCGCAGGCCGTCCTCGTCGTGTACCGTTTCCATGGCACGGCCGCCGAGCACGTACGACGGGCGAATCATGACGGGGAAGCCGAGTTCTTTGGCCTTGGCCATGGCTTCGTCGGTGGACGTTGCCGTTGCACCTTCTGGCTGGCGGATGTTGAGTTTCTCGACGAGCTGGTTGAAGCGTTCGCGGTCTTCGGCGCGGTCGATGGCGTCGGGCGACGTGCCCAAGATGTGCACGCCAGCGTCGAGCAAGCCTTTGGCGAGTTTCAGGGGCGTTTGTCCGCCGAACTGCACGATGACGCCGAAGGGCTGTTCGACGTCGACGATGTTGAGCACGTCCTCGAGGGTGAGGGGCTCAAAGTACAGCCGGTCGGCCGTGTCGTAGTCGGTGCTCACCGTTTCGGGGTTGCAGTTGACCATGACGCTTTCGATGCCCACGTCTGACAATGCCCAGGCCGCGTGCACGCAGCAGTAGTCAAACTCAATGCCTTGGCCGATGCGAATGGGGCCGCTGCCGAGAATGAGCACCTTCTTGGCGTCGGTGGGGCGCGACTCGCAGGCGTGCACTTTCTCGACGAGGACGTCGCCGCCGGGCTGGTCGACGAGTCGGAGGTGGGGGCGCTCGTACGAGGAGTACAGGTAGGGGGTGTGCGCCTCGAACTCGCCGGCGCAGGTGTCGACGCGCTTCATGACGGGCACGACGCCGAGCCCTTTGCGCCGGCCACGCACGAAGTCGGCATCGGTGTGCAGCAGCTCGGCGATGCGTTCGTCGGAGAGGCCAGCACCCTTTGCGCGCCACAGCAAGTCTTCGTCGAGGCGGTCGACGCCACCGCGCTCTTGCACCTCGTTCTCGAGGTCGACGATGCCTTTGAGGTGCTCCAAGAAGAACGGGTCGACTTTGCAGCTGTTGAAGACGTCGTCGACGGTGGCACCCAGGCGGAGCGCTTCTGCCAACACCCAAAGGCGCTCGGGCGCCGGCGTCTGCATGCGTTCGAGCAACTCTTCTTTGGTGTAGACCTTCTTGGCATCGACGGTGCGTCCGCCGGCTTTGTCGATGCCCCACGTCGACAATCCATGCAGACCAAGCTCGAGGCTGCGCAAGGCTTTGCCGATGGACTCTTGCAGGGTGCGCCCCATGCTCATGGCCTCGCCGACGGACTTCATCTGCGTCGACAACACGGGCTTGGCGCCCTTGAACTTTTCGAAGGCGAAGCGTGGGCATTTGGTGACGACATAGTCGATGCTGGGCTCGAACGCCGCCTTGGTCTTCTCGGTGATGTCGTTCTGAATCTCGTCGAGGGTGTAGCCGATGGCCAACTTGGCGGCGACCTTGGCGATGGGGAAACCCGTGGCCTTCGACGCCAATGCCGACGAGCGCGAGACGCGGGGGTTCATCTCGATGATGACCATGCGTCCGTCTTTGGGGTTGATCGCGAACTGCACGTTGGAGCCGCCGGTCTCGACGCCGATCTCACGGAGAATGGCGATGCCTGCGTCGCGCAACGTTTGGTACTCGCGGTCGCTCAACGTCTGCGCCGGCGCGATGGTGACGGAGTCGCCGGTGTGCACGCCCATGGGGTCGAGGTTTTCGATGGAGCACACCACGACGACGTTGTCGTTCTTGTCGCGCATGAGCTCCAGCTCGTACTCCTTCCAACCGAGGAGGCTCTCTTCGACGAGAATCTCGTTGGTGGGGCTGAGGTCGAGGCCGTGTTCGGCGATGTCTTCGAGCTCGTCGTCAGAGAAGGCGATGCCACCACCGGTGCCGCCCAGCGTGAAGCTCGGACGCATCACCAAAGGCAGGCCGAACTTCTCGCGGGCCTTCTTCACGTCGTCGAGGCTGTGGCACACCATGGAACGCGCCGACTCCAAGCCAATGTCGTCCATGGCGGCTTTGAAGCGCTCGCGGTTTTCGGCTTTGTCGATGACGTCGGGCTGAGCCCCGAGGAGTTCAATGCCCAGCTTCTTGAACACCCCACGCTCTTCAAGAGACATGGCCAAGTTCAACGCCGTCTGGCCGCCGACGGTGGGAAGCACGGCGCACGGCTGTTCTTTTTCGAGGATTTTCTCGACGAGCTCGGGTGTCAGCGGTTCGATGTAGGTGACGTCTGCGAGGTCGGGGTCGGTCATGATGGTGGCGGGATTGGAGTTCACCAACACCACTTTGTACCCGTCGGCCTTCAGCGCTTTCACCGCCTGCACGCCCGAGTAGTCAAACTCAGCCGCCTGTCCGATGACGATGGGGCCGGAGCCAAAAATGCAGATGGTCTTGAGGTCTTGGCGCGCGGGCATCGACGTCTCCTGGCCGCCGTTGACCCGGCGGTCAAGAGGCACAGGTAGGCCACTGACCGCTGGCAGCAAGACCCGTCGGGCGGTTTGTGGGCGAATCTCTGTGACAGGCTTGCAACACCGGCCTCGTCGAATGCGTGGCATGCTGTGGTCGTCGAAGAACCACCCCCTGCGGAGCGTTGGCCAGCAGGGCAGGAGCGCGTCATGCTGACCTCAGATCGTTTGCAGTTGCGGCCGGTGAGCGAAAACGACCTCGAGCAAGTGCTGACCTGGCTGCACGACGTCGACGTGAACGCCACACTCGCCCTGCGGGCGCCCGTGTCGATGTCTGAAGAGCGCACGTGGTTGGCATCGCTCGACGGCAGCAAAACCGACAAGGTGTTCACGATGTTTCGCAAAGGCGGCGACGACGCTGGGGCGAGCTTCGACGAGGCCATCGGAGGCATCGGCCTGCACGCCATCGACGCCTTCAACGGCAGCTGCACCTGCGGGCTGTATTTCGGGCGCAAAGATTTGTGGGGCCAGGGATACGCCACCGAAGCGTTGCGCCTCCTGCTGGATTTTGCCTTCGGCAACCTGCGCCTGCACCGCGTCGAACTCGAAGTGTTCTCGACGCACAATGCTGCCCTTCGGGTGTACGAGAAGACGGGCTTCGTGCGGGAGGGCGTCCGTCGGCATGCGCTGTACAAAAACGGGGTCTACGTCGACCACGTCGTCATGAGCGTGCTCGAAGACGAGTGGCGAAAGCGTCAGCCGTCATAGACGGCGTCGGGAACGAGGATGACCTTGCCAATGTTCTCTCGGTCGTGGATGCACTGATGCGCGTCTGCCGCGCGTGAAAAGGGGAACGTCTTGTGCACGAGGGGGCGCACCTCGCCCGCCGTCACGCAGTCGAGGAGCTGGTGCAGCCAACCCGTGACCCGCTCCGCTTCGTGCCACAGGTGCCCCATGTTGACGCCCATGATGCCGACGTTGTGGTTCATGAGGGAGATGGGGTTCATTTGCAGCCAGGGCACCTGGCTGAGGCTTTTGACGACGCTGCTGAGCTTTCTCGACGACGATGTGGCGTTGGCGCTCATGCCAAAGACGACGAGGCGCCCGCCGGCGCGCAGGAGTTTGAGGCCCTTTTTCCAGCTGTCGGCGCCGACAGCGTCGAGGATGAGGTCGAGCCCTTCGTCGTGCTGCAACACACGGTGAAAGTCTTCTTGGGTGTAGTCGATGAGTTGGTCGTAGCCGCGCTCTTTGAGAAACGCGTGCTTTCTCGACGACGCCGTGCCGATGGCCGTGGCGCCCCGGCGTTTGAGGAGATCGATGGCCATGAGTCCGACGCCGCCGCCCGCGGAGTGCACCAAGACGCGGTCGCCTTCGCGGACGCGTCCCATGACTTCGATCATCATCCAGGCCGTCAGGCCGGTGACGGGGATGGATGCAGCATGCACGTCGTCGACGTCATCGGGGATGCGCACCGCTTGCGCATCGGGCACACACACCTGGCTGCTGTACCCACCGAACCGGGTCAGCGAGAGGACACGTTCGCCGATGCGGCTCTCGTCGACCCCTGGGCCAACGGCGTCGACGACACCCGCGACTTCATAGCCGACGACGGTGGGCAGAGGCGGAGCGTCGGGGTACAGCCCCATTCGCGCCATGAGGTCGGCGAAGTTGATGCCGCTGGCGCGTACGTCGATGCGCACCTCTCCCGAGGCGGGGTGCACGTCGGCCGCCTCTCTGACGTCGAGGACGTTGGGCTTGCCTGTCTTGGGGATCCAGATTTGCTGCACGGCGACTCCTGAGGCGTGGCTACAGAGCGTCGAGGTCGGCCTTTGCCTTGTTCATGGCGTCGTCGAACGTGGCCACCATGGTGATGGTCTTCATGGAGGGGGCAATCCATGAGGCAGCGGTGACGGCGCCGCGCACCATCGCCGATGACACCACCAGGTAGCTGTTGACGACGTGCTTGCGCAAGTCGCCCAAGTTGCGAAACGACTCGCCGACGAATTTGCGGATGTCAGGGCCCGGACGTTCGGCGTTGGTGAAATCGGTGATGACGACGACCTTTTCGCCGGGTTGCAGCCTCTCGAGCACGGCACGGTACTCGCCAAAGAACTCTGCGGCCTCCTCCATTGTCGGAAGGCCCTGCCATCGAGTGATGAACATGTGGCGATGGGAGTCGTCTTGGGTGAACGGCATGACAGGATTGTGCGTGGCCGACCGCAGTGCGCGCAAGGCTGTCGCTTGACGACGCTGCCAATGCGGGGCAAACGTTTCAATGTGTGCTTCCATAGCTCAGCTGGATAGAGCACTGGTTTCCTAAACCAGGGGTCGCAGGTTCAAGTCCTGCTGGGAGCGCCAGGTAACCCTCGACGACGTCGAGGGTTTTTTGTTGGCCCTTCCCGAGTGGCAAGGGGGGAACTGTTCTCGTCGAGGTCACTTTCATCAAGTTCCCCCCATCGTTCCCCCCATTGGTGCTTCGGAGTCGCTGCTGACGGTGCTTTGGGCGAACCCAAAATCCCCGCGAACGCCGCTTCTCCAGCTTGGGTTTTCTCTTGCAGGGTGACGTCGGAGTAGTGTTCGGTCATGGCTTGCGTGGCGTGACCGGTGATGGCGCGAGCCGCAATCTCACCTGCCGTTTGGCGAATGAGATTGTTCACCGTTCGACGCAGCGCCTGGTTCGTCACCCGTTTGTCGATGCCTGCTTTCGCAGCGCAGCGACGGAGAGGTTTGCGCAGCAGCGACGACGTTCGGTACGTCCCCGCCCTCGACGGAAACACCAGCCCGTCGTCACGCTTGAACCGTTGGTGCTCCAACCATTCCCGATGGTCTTGCAACAGGACTGCGACGCCGGCGAACAACGGAACGCTCCGCTCCGTCGACGTCTTCGTCGGATAGACCTTTCCCTCGACTTGCGAACGCCGCACATGCACGACGCCTTTGTCGAAGTCGATGTCGTCCCACGTCAACGCCGACACTTCGCCGAAACGCATCCCCGTCGTCGCTGAGAGCCAAATCATTGCTCGCACATCACAAGACTCGGACTCCGTTGCCTGCAACAAGCGTCCAAGCTCATCACGCGTGAGCGTGTCTTTGGGCTGCGTCGACTTCGCATTGACGCGAAAGCGCATGTTGGCTGCCGCGTAGCAGGGAACCCCGACGACAAGCTCGGCGTCGTTGAGCATGCAGCGCAGGATGCCCCAAGCAGAGCGCAACGTCGCCTTCGCGTACGGACGTCCATGCGCCGACTTCACCAGTGGAATGCGAGTCATCCACGTCGCCAGCTCGGGTTTGCCGATCTGGCTGAGGTGAAGGTCACCCAGCAACGGAAGAATCAGCGATTCAACCTTGTGGATTGCCGTGTCGATGACATGCGGACGTCGTCGCCCCGATTTCTCGAGGTGAACAAACCATTCAGCGGCGTACTCACCCAACGTCATATCGTCTGCCAAACGAGAGCGTGGCGTCACGGCCGGGACATTGTCCTGGTCGATGACTTCAAGCTCCTCGACGAGCTTTTTGCGCAGTTGGTGTTGCAGCTCGACGGCTTCGGCGACGGTCACGTCAGAAATCCTCCTTTCTCGTTCGTATCGCTTTCCCGTGCAAGGGCATTGTGCCCGTGCGCGCACGTGGAAGCTGTTTCGACCAACTCGTTGCACACCGGGGTGTGCTGTCTTCTTTCCGTTTCTCTTCATCTTTTCTCCTTTTGGGGAGCGCGACGACGAGGCACGGGTCGTACGCCCACGATAGGTCGTGAATGGCTGAACGCCCAGGGCTCGACGCTCCTTGCGCTCAGATTCACTTCTCGTCGCGAACGGCCTGCAGGCGCTGGCGGATAGACAGGCTTGGCTTCTGTCGTTGTTGAGGCAGCTCCTCGTCGGTGTTGGCAGCTTCAGGGGCCAGCACCTGAGGTGCTGACTCTTGGCTGCGTACTTGCCTGTCGAGGTCGACAGCGGTGAAGAGCAGTCGGGATCCGATGCGGCCGGTTGGGCGAAGGTGTCCCCGGTGAATGGCCATCCTGAGTGCTGACGCCGTCATGCCCAGGTGAGCTGCTGCTTCGGCCGTCGAGAGATAGGCTTTCGATGTCATTTGAGCCTCCACGTCTTGGTGAGGTGGCGCTCCATCGTCGACAGACCCTCCTTGCGAGCTTCGTAAACGGCGGTTGTCGAAACGCCGAACTGCTTGGCGACCTCGGCAACCTTGGGGAACTCAGCCGACCGAGTCGCAGTGAGGACTGCGGCGGCCTCCAATGGCGACAGGATTTCTTTGACGTCGTCAAAGAGCGTCGCCTCCATCGCAGACCATGTCAGGTCGTCGAGCTGGCCGTCGATGCAGTCAACGCGTGCATCATGTTTGTCGATGTCAAATCCAACTTCTGAACGTCGACCTTGTTTCTTGTGAAGCTCGCGCACGCTCCAGAACACGCGTTGGCGAACGAACCCAAAGATGTTTCCCTGACGCGGGTCGTAGCGGAGAAGGTCATCCGTCCACAGACGAATGAGGATGTCCTGCACGACGTCATCGAGGTCGGATTCGTCAGCGCTGCAGTTCAAGCCCTGGGCGGCACGCACCACCATGGGTTTGAGCGCAGGCTCGACTTGTTGCAGCAGTTTGCGCCGCTCATCGTCAGAGAGGGGAGCTGATGCGGGCGGACCTCGACGTGGCTTCCGTCGTGGCCTGTCAGCCTTCTTGGTTGGAGGGGAAGGGGGTGTCTCGTGCTTCTTTCGCTTGGCCATGAGGGGGTGCCTTCGGTCAGGGGAGCGATGAGCCGCTCACCTTCTTTCCGAATCTCGACGGCCGAAATTGCATGGATCTGCGTAAAACCCCGTCTCCCAAGCCCGAAAGAAGGGGGAGGAAGTCTTCGGTTTTGTTCGTTTTTATTCAAAACAAGCATGAAAAGACTGGTCAAAACCTGCCTGAAGAAGCATGTTTGGCGTTGTTTGTTGAGTTTGACCGGCGTGCGCTGCGGGCCGTCAAAGCAAAGTAGAAATGTCCAGTTCGTGCCCTACGCGGCCTGCAACACGGTCACCTTCCGGCGCAATGGACGCAGCGTGTGGCCCATGCCCTGGTCCCATCTTTCGCTCAGCTGCAGCGCCCTGAGCTGCAGTACCTCATTGCCTGTGCGGTACTTCCACCTGGAGCCCAGGCCGCTTCATGCGAATGCTCACCAAGCTCTTGCAGGTGGCCTCGACCGCGCCGCTGCCAATAGGAAGCCCGCAGCGCCTAGGCGTAGCGCATGCGGCTGAAGCGGTTCACCAGGTAGCGCATGGCATCACCCACCGGCCGCCTGCCTTCGGTGTCCCTGGCGTTCTGCAACCCAGCCTTCGTGAGCTCGGCGTAGATTTGCTCGGCCCCGTCGTCTTCCTCGAGGACAGATTGCATGCGGTCGAGAACGGGTTGCAGATGCGGGCGAGCGGCAAGCCATTTGGCGTCCATGAAATCCTCCGAACTAGAGGAGGACGTTTTTGGTCGAGACGAAATTCTGACGGCGGTGGGTGATCCAGCCGGCTCCAATTCAGTGCGCCAAAGAAGCGTAGACAGGCCACAGCGGAGTCACGACGTACGATGCAACATGCATATCACTTCACAGCTTGCTCATTTCGGGATATCCTTGCCCAAAGAGGATAGCCCATGAAAACCAAACTCGTCGTCGCAGTCGCGGTGTCTTCTATGCTCTCGATTCTATGCTCGCTTCCAGCTGCAGCAGAACTCTCGGTCAGCACGCGAGGAGGCGTCGTCCATAGAATCCAGTCCTTCAGCCAAGATGCTGTGTCACGCTACATACGAACAGCCAACGAGTCTGATCAAGAGTTGGTCTGGCGCTTGAAATCTCGTGTTGAAGACTCAACCGGTATCGATTTCGGCTCTGCTAGATTGAGGCGCGTCGAAACGCTCACTGAGGGCCACACCGTTGCAGAGTTTGTCCAGATGGCAGGAGAACTGCCATTGCTCAACAGCAGCATTTCATTGGTTTTCGACGACGAAAAAATCCTAGGAGCTTCCGGAGATATTCATCAGAACCTCCCTTCTTTTGAGCCTTCCATGGACGGAATTGCACGACTAGAGGAGCATCTGTCGGGCGTCATTTCCCGCTCGGTCTCAGGAGACTTTCGGCTGAGGAGGAAGGGTGAAAGCGAGTTCGTCAGGTTCTCAACATCGGTCGAATCCTCAAGCGCCCTTATCATCAACACGCCAATTGGTGAGGTGGCGGCTGAGCAGCACTATGACCCGGCAAATGGTTCTATCGTATGGCTTGTCCGTAGCGGCGATGGCCTCTACCGAACCTACGGAACCGACGGTTCTATTGTCGACGAGAAGTTTCACTCCGATAACTACGGCAACGCACAGGTTCGTCGCAACGTTGTGGATGCCAGCGACTATGGCGACAGGAACGGGCATACGTGGTCGACGGTGTCAATGGATAAAGTTGGGCAAGGGATATGTGTTTGGGACCTTGAGTACTCAGCATCGTCATGGGGTATCGACGCGGTGACCTGGTCCACTAGCCTTGACAGTCACGTAGGTTCTTGCTCTCAAACTCCGCAAATAGCTAGCGGAACAAACTACATTACGGATTCAGACTTTGGCGAGGCAAACGCTTACTACTGGCTTAAGGAGGCCCGTGATTACTTCGTGACAAACGGCCTCGCAGTCTCCGGAGCGCAGACATTTGGCGCAAAAATTATGTTCTATGCGCCGAGCGCAGTGAAACCCTGTTCCAGCACAGCCGCAGCGTGCTATGAGTACTACCCAGATAGAACTATCTGGATGCGATCATACAGAGTTTCGACATTTACGTTGCTCCACGAGTATGGGCACTATCTAAATGATCTTCATGGGCCACTTCTTGGAGGCTGCAACAACTTGGATCAAGCCCGATCAATCGCAGAAGGGGTTGCCAGCGTTCTGGCGTTTTCAGTTCTGTATGAACACCTTGATGACAATGGATACTCAATCGGATACGGAGACAAATTCGAAACATTGTCCACCTTTGACGGCGGCAGCGATATGCGACACTTCGGCAATTCAAGCGTTGATATTTGGGACCACGGCTGCAGTGACCTCTATGATCACGCCCTATTTTTCACTACCGCATATCTTGAGGTTATGTTTAACTTAGATTGCGACAACACATCTTGCACAACATCAACAACCTGGGGTGGCGATATAGGGTGGGGCTCAAACACACATGCAAATCGGACAAACGCAAGGCGGTACCTCTACCGTTCCGTGCTGTACGCACTGAAGATTATGAACGGAACCGGTCATGAATACGAAGATATTGTCTATTGGATGTATGTCTACCTCAACGCATACGCCCCAAGCGGCGTCGCTTCTGGATTTCGCGATGTGATGGAACATCATGGGGTTACGATATGAAACGACTAGTGGTTGCTCTGCTGTCCATACTTTGTGTAGTAGGTTGTCAGGGACAGGATGGACCGGTGTGCGCTCCAGACCGGTGTGAAATTTTGGCTCAGCCGACGGACGCGAACGGTGGGACGTATTTGCTGGGGGCTGCTCAGTTCCCCCAGGAGGCCTGCAGTCCTTGCGAACCCAGCGAGTTCGAAGCGGTCTTTCGGCCGGGTGGTTTCGATCCGGAAATAGGTCTAAGCGAATACGAAGTCGTCGAAGGATTCGGACTGGTTCGACTAGATGTAGACAACAGCGATCCGTTTGTGTTGTGCGTATTAATGGAAGGCCAGTCATACTGTCGCTCATACGAAGACAGTCTAGATTACAGAGTTGTATCCATCACCTATGGGTCCAATATGGATACAGGAGCCACGGGTTTTGCATTTCTACGCCAGCTACCTACCGATGTCTTGATGTCAAACTGGTAGCTTCACACCACACACACCCTCTTCGGTGAGCTCCCCGTTGCAGGTGCGGGCGAGCGGCGAGCCATTTGGCGTCCATGGAATCCTTCGAATGATAGAGGGCGCTTTGGGGCAAGGACGAAGTTCCAAAGGCGGCGTGATCTAGCCGCCCCAGCTCAGATGGACCGAAGAAGCGCAGGCGGGCCAGATGCGTCGCATCCTTCTGGTTTTGGGTTTGTCGTCGACGACGACGGGGGTTTTGGCTTGCCGTCTTTCTTCGCCCAGTAGGCGTCTACGGCGGCTTGCCACTTGGTGAGGTCTCGCTTGGCGATGAACCTCTGCTGTCCGGTCTCAAACACCACGCGGTAGCTCTTCTGTCCTTTGATGATGTTTGTGGGCTGTAGCCCTTCTGTTTTCTGCGGCATGTGGTGCTCCTTCTCGACGACGACTCACGTCGTCAGCGTTTTCGTTTCTTTCGTTTGCTTTTTCCTTTCTTCAGTTTTGGTGTGGGTGTGGTCTCGGTGACGACGTCAGAAGCGACACTCGGCGCTGCTGTAGGCATCTCGAGAATGACTCCCGGACCGGGGGCATCCTTTGGGTGGACATCGTCGTGAACCTGCTGGCGCAACAGGCCGGCCACCTCTTCGAGAAGGGTGTTGGTCTTGCATTGCTGCACGACGAGGTCCTCCACGATGTCCGCGAGTCGCTCGACGCGCTCGGCGAGAACGTCGACGCGCTTGGAGAGCCGATCGATGCGGTCGCCATCGGTGCCTTCCTCAGCGACATCGATGACGATGGGGGCCGGGACCTCAACCGTCTCCTGCGTGGGCTCAAAGACCTCTTCGAATGACGGCGACCGGGTGTCGCCCTCCAACACTTGGAGGCGACGGCCGAAGTCATTCATGGTGGTCATCATTGTCTCCATGGCGGCGTTGAGCTGGGCTGTTTGCTGGTCCATTGCGGCTGCAAGGAACTGCGCGTCGGATTTCGGCATCGGTGACGACGTCACCGGCCCTTGCTGCAGCGGAGCCTGTTGAGGTTGCGGTGCGACCGCTTGCTGGGGCTCCGGTGTCATCGATGACGACGCGGGCACCTGCGGCTGCATCACGGGTTGCTGTTGGAAGCCACCAAAGTAGGGATTCACCATCGCGTACTGCTGCGGCATCTGCTGTTGCATCGCGGCGAACTGGGCTCGCTCCTGGTCAAGCTGGAGCTGCTGCTGTTGCAGTTGGTAGGCGTACGCTTCCAACTCGCGCTGCTTGGCGCCGATTTGGGCAAGGCCGTTGTTGATGTGTTCGTTGATTTCTGGTGCGTCCACGGTGACCCCCAAGGAATGAGTTGATGAAAAGGAAAGCCGACGGCGACGAGGACGCCGCCGTCGGCGAAGGGCTACCCGTCGTCGGGCTTGGCTTCAGGTTTGAAGGACAAGGCGTCCGCCAACGCAAAGGCGATGAACGGCGAGTGGGCGACCTGGCTCACCAGCGACGGTTGCGCCTTGAGGAGCTCCAACACCTCAAACGGGGTTGGGGCTTCTGCATTGGTCTGCGCTTTGATGGCGTTGAGCGCGTCGAGGTTTTGGCGAATCTCAGCCATCGTCTCGTCGAGGTCGGATGTGGCCTTGGGCTCCTCGACAGGTGGCGCGTCGTCCTCTTTGAGTCGAGCGATGACGTGTTTCACGACGTTCTCGACGACGAGAAAGAAGCTGAGCACCTGAAGGCGGGTTGGGATGGTGATGGGCGAACGCGTCATGGTTCTCTCCGTTTGGGTTTTGGTTTTGGGTAAAGGGAGCCCATCGCCAGCGAACATCCGCTGACGACGGGGCTGGAGGTTGTGGGGGTGACGACGACGGGAAGACCGCAAAGAACCGAAGTTGTCGAGGAGCCTGTTCGACCTTGAGGTCGACTCAGGGGATGGGGTTGGGCTGCGGGATGGTCACCACCGGATTCGGCTGGGGAGGTGCATTCAGAGCCCGCACCACCGGCTGCGGTGCAAACACGTTTGAGAACGTCTGCATCGCAGCGAAGGCCATGGGGTCAAAGCCGCCGAAGTTGCCGTTCGACATCTGCTGCATGAGCGTCATCATGAAGAACGGGTCCGTCGACAAACCCGGCACCGCTCGCGACAGGGCGAGCATGATGGGCAGCTGTTGCTGACCCACGCCGCCGAACTGCCCAGGTGGGACAAAGCGCTGCCCCGGGCCAGTGACGCCAGGGCGGAGCTGCCGCTCACTCTGCTGCTTCATCTTCAGCTTGGTGAGTTCGGTCTGCAGTTTGGTGAGCTTCTGCTCCACCTCCCGACGCAGCTGTTCTTGCTCTGCGTGGGTGGCGAGCTTCTGCTCAAAGGTGATGTCACCTTTGCCGTTGGCTCCTTTGACGCGGGTGTTGTCGACGCCGTTGCCTGGCGTGAGTTCGACTTTCTCCCCTGTGACGCCCTCGATGAGGCCCTCAACGACGTTGCCAATGATGGCTTCGCCTCCGTTCACAACGTCCCCGAGCGTGGGGAGCTTGAAGTCTCCGAATTGCAGCATGACTGCCTCCTGTTGCGCGGACAAAGCCGCTGGTGAAGAGGCAGACGTTGTTGCCGGCCTCACTACCTATCTGGCGTGAGGTCGGCGGTTTTCCGAAGTTATTTTTGGCGGCGCATTCAGGGTTTCTCAGGACGACCCATAGGTGTGACCTGCTGCGGTTTCTCGGACCACTCGAACCTAGAAAACCACGGCTATCTGGGTCTCTTGTAGCAGCTGCTGTTTGAACTCATATGGGGTTCGGTTGCCCAAGCTGCTGTGGGGCCGAAACTCGTTGTATTGCTTGCGGAACATCTCAATCACAACCTTCGCCTCGCGCCTCGTCGGGAACCACTCCACGTCGAGGCACTCGTCGCGAAACTTGCCGTTGAAGCTTTCGTTGACGCCGTTGAACCACGGCTTTCCTGGCGGAATGTGCGCAGCATTGATGCCTTCGTCGAGGAGCCACTGCCCGACGGCGGTGGAGATGAACTCCGGCCCATTGTCACTGCGAAGGAATCGCGGCGCACCATGCACGGAGACCAGCCTTGCGAGCGTGTCAATCACCTGCGCCGAGCGAAAGCTTCCCGCCACCTCAATGGCCAGGGCTTCCTTCGTAAACTCGTCGACGACGGTGAGGCACTTCAAAGGAGAACCGTTCGCGCACATGTCGTGCACGAAGTCGTAGGCCCACACTTGGTTGGCTGCGGTCGGCGTATTCGGCCGCACCTTCTTCGCCAGCGGAACCCGCCTGCGTCGTCGTCGACGAACCTGGAGGCCCTCCTTGCGCCAGAGGCGGTGAACGCGGCGCGTGCCGACGTCGACGCCCTCTCGGCGCAGCAGAACGTGAATGCGGCGGTAGCCGTAGCGCGGGTGCTCCGACGCCAATTCACGCATTCTCTCGACGAGAGGCGCGTCTTTCACCGCCAGCTTGCTTTGGTAGCGCAGCATCGAGCGCGGCACACGAAACAATGCGCACGCACGACGGGACGACAGTCGTCGACGAGCGAACATCGCTTGCTTGCGACGCCCAAGCGCGCTCACCACTTTTTTGCATTCACCTCTTTCAAGATGGAGTTCTCGAGCATCTGCTCGGCGAGCACCTTCTTGAGGCGGGCGTTCTCGGCCTCCAGTGCCTTGAGGCGTTTGACGTCGGCGACCTCCATCCCTCGGTATTTCTTGCGCCAGGCGTAGATGCTGGCCTTGCTGACGCCGTGCTTCTTCGCGGCCGCGTCTGGCGACGTGGCATCGGCGTCACGCAGGATGGTGACCATCTGCTCTTCGGTGAACTTGCTCTTCTTCATGTCGTCCTCGTTCTTCGAGGCCGAGCTTTCCACTTTCAGGTGGCCCGAAAAACCGGGGGCAGGTCAAGCTGAGTCGTCACTTTCCTCACTTCGGAACTGAGTGTCGAGCAAATATTTGTTTGGCGAGCTTTCCAACCTGATTCATAATTGGCTATCTTCGACGTGTCCACATCGCATCAGCAGCTGTTCTGGAGAAGAAATGGTCTATCGCGCCACCATCCCTACTTTTTTGGGTCTGCTTCTTACTGCAGGTCTAGCGGCAACCTCCGCGTTGGCAGACCAAACTGAGGGTGTCTTTGGGAAGTGTCGCGACGAGCCGGGCAACTTCATTTCCGACACTTGCTGGTTGAGAAACTGGGCACAACCACACCAAGAGGTTTCAAAAAGAGAGTTTAAAACGCTGATGAAGTCAGCGGCCGGAAAAACAACGGGAACTTTGTCCGAATCGAAAGCCCCATGGGCAGCGAACTATCTTCCCTGGAAGAGTGGTGGTGTCGCTCGTCGCTTCGGTCCAGATTTGGGCTTGCCCGCCCCTGGAAAGGTTGCACTGGAAGACGTCAAAACCATGTCTCGCTCAGAGTTGAGCCGCCTTTCGCCCATTGAGAAATTCGACATACTTGAGGGGAATCTGGATTTCAGAGCAACGAAACATGAGCTGACTTTGCGAGGAAAGAGTACGCCAGGAGTAGAGTCCTGGGAGGGGTTTTGCAATGGCATGCGCGCAGCAGGGGCGTTGGCGCCCGAGCCAATTCGAACCGTTGAACGAACTGTGAATTTTGGAGGCGCGTCTGTAATAGTCCAGTTTTCTCCACGTGATCTAAAAGCCCTTCTTGGGGTGTCATATTTCTACGTTGAAGACAGCAAGTACGGGCAGGCCGGGAAGAATCAAGCGCCCGTAAACCCAGGAACTCTAGATATCGCACTTCGCGGACTCATCGGGACAGACAAGACATCATTTTTCGTCGACGTAAATACTAGCGAGGAAATCTGGAATGAGGCTGTGGTGGGGTTCGACCGTGACGCAGGGCCCCTACGCAAGCTTGTTGACTCCGACCGCGCTCCTACAGGTGCGGAAACAAGGCAGAATGTTCATACTACCCTTTATCTACTTGGAGAGGCGAGGCTCGACCAAATGAATAAGGCTACTCGAGAGCTTGTGTCAAAACGATCGAGTCGTTTTGTTAGGGAAGTAAAAGTAAAATACGTTCTTTTTCTAAACAAGGACGGCACAATAGTCGACGCACGCTGGTCGTCCCCAGCGGTAGACTCCATATGGTTCGCCGCAGGACGTGGGGCAGATGCGGATCACTCTAGTGGCATTGAGCCGACAACTCAAAAGCCCTTCAAGGGGAACAAGTGGTTAAACTGGGAGATCTTGCATTCACTCGTCGGCGATTCGATAAACCGACGTTGAAGCCGAACTGTCCGACGCCAAAGATGTTTAGCGTAAAAGAAGTCGTAGGGCGTTAGTTTTGAGACGTTGGTGAGGTTCAAAGCTGTCCATACCTGCTGTATGTTAGTGCTTATTGTCCGTGAGAGGTGTCGATAGTCCGTATAGCATGGCAGCAAATGTTTCCGTGCAACGTTGGGGTCGACTTTAGAACAAAAAAACTGGAGATATATGAGGCTGTCAAGAAATTTCGTCCTCTCGGAGCTGACACGGAGCCAAACGGCTTCCCGTCTGGGAATCGACAACACTCCGTCCGTCGAAGATATACAAAGGCTGCGTTTGCTTTGCGAACACGTTCTTCAGCCAGTGCGAGACCACTTTAGGCGTGCGGTGCTAGTTACCAGTGGTTTTCGATGTCAAGAGCTAAACTCAAGGATAGGGGGGAGCGAAAGTAGTCGCCATACGGTAGGAGAGGCGGCAGATTTCTCAGTAGTTGGCGTGCCGAATCTTGAAGTGTGCCGATGGATTCGAGATGAACTAAATTTTGATCAACTTATCGCTGAATTCATCGATCCAGCAGTAGATGGTTCTGGTTGGGTGCACGTTAGCTATGGTGCGGATAGCAATCGAAAGCAGGTGTTAACAGTAACTCATAACGGTGTGTCTTTAGGTTTGCCTACGCAGTGAGACGCTAGGATAGTGCAGACATAGCTTAAAAACGCAAAAGAAGCGGAGTAATCATGTCAGAGGATAAGGGAGAGTCACTAGGCAGCTCTGGAGGTGGGGTCTCCATGTTGAAACTAGAAAACCGCGGGTTAGAGCGATTGATGGCTGCTAGTGGCTATTTTCTCATTGTTGGTGCGATGATCCCCGTGCTCGTGATTAGTTACAAATATCACATTAGGGGAGGTATTGGCTTGAAGATCGGCGACGATCAGTCCGTGGTGTCATTTTTATTTGCGAATTTTACCGTTGAAATACTCCTCGTCCTGTCGTCATTTCTACTTGGCTCCTTTGGCCTGAGGCTTTTGTACGGTGCTAATAGGGAGGCGCACTCTGCCATACCAGAGGAGGACCGAACGCTGTTGGAGCCATTAATCAGAGATGCCAAGAAGGAGGCCGTCGACCAGTATGTTGTTCTGAGCAGTCTTCGTGGGTTTACGGGAACGTTTCAGAAAATTGGCTTTTCCGGTTTGCCGCTCGCAACTGTGACTCTAACGATCGTGTTTTCGTTGTTGTCGTTTAGCGGTGAGGATTCATTTATTGATTTAACCAAGCTCACGCTGGGGGCTTTTATCGGTTCCTTCGTTCAGAAGGGTGCAGATCCGGTCTCTAACTTGAGAGAGAGAGAGCAACAGACGAAAGGGTGATATGCGTCACTACTTACGGCGAATTAGGCTTGGCTTGGTGCCTATTTTTCTAGCGGTTTTCCCCGTGCTTTTGGCTGGGAAAGCACACTCGTCGGGTCCACAGGTATACGTTTCAGACGTATTTAGGACGGTGGCGAGAGAGGCGTCAGGAAGGGTCGTTTCGTCTGCAATCGAAAGCCTTTGTCTCCACGATGATCCTCTTTGTGTGTCAACCATGTCAGAGCTAGCATCTGCATTTTTAGTCGCCAAACAAGGGGATGAAGAGCAGGTTGTTGATTCGCTTAAGAGATTTTTTGCACTAAGCACCGTGAATGGAGTCGTCGCACGTCTTCCTCTTCCAGGTAAGGATGGCGAACGAACCACGGCAAGAAGGATCCGAGGGTGTATTGCGGCTAGCTTGGTCCAAGACCCACATCAGAGAGGTATGTACTGCACTGCCCGGGGCAATGAGTTAGACATTCTCAGGAAAAGGCATCCTGCAGCTGTGGATAGCCTGGGAGCCATACGACCAGCTGAAGGGGCTAAGTATTTAGCTTTATTGTATCGTGAAGAGACTGGTAGGAGAGACCTTGAGGTGTATGCGATGCAGCTGTCGAGCCTGCTTGAGTCGTCACGGCGTGGGCGTATTTATGATGCGATTGAGTATTTTGTCGGTCAGGAGCAGTCGGTGGTTGGTGACCCAGACGTTGTCTTGGACCTGCCTCATTTCCCTGAAGAGCGACTTCTTACCTCTTCGGGCCTTAGTCTATATGCTCCAGAGTGTGAAGACGCAAAAAAGGCCGTTCGCTCTTGGCTCCTCTCAAGGACAACCGTCATACAGACACTAAGAAGGAGCTATCTGGTCGGAGAGGAGGCCGAGATAGAGCCACTAAAGCGGCTTGTTTCCGCTAGGTGTCCACGCGACAAGAGGTATGAAGTTATTCGGAACAGTGCGTTGGATATGCTCGCAACATATCGATTGGGGCTCGCAAAAAGGCAGGCCTTAGTTCCCACGCTAGCTGGTATGGCGGTTGTCGAGGCGGCGATTGATGGTGATCTGGAGCAGCTTCAGTCCCGGTCTGTCAAGATTGCACTCTACGGAGCCGCCGAAATGATTGTAAATCGTTGGGCAGCTGAACGGCTTAAAGAAGAGCGTAGTGGCTCGTCTCGTATTACACGCGTCACGGCTCCGTCATTGAGGGGGGCGACTAGTGCATGCTCGGTGATCACCGCAAAGCTTCTGCTTGGGATGCAGGTTCTGGTAGATGATGCAAAACATCCGAAATGCGTTGATGAGAAGTCAGGTGATATTAGGAGGTTACAGCTTCCCTATGGTTCACTTGTGAAGCTGGGCAGAACACACGTGGATACAAGAGAAGTCACAAGAAAGGCATCGCATCTCCTATCTTCGCTACTTGGAGATGACTCTGAGCGAACAATGTTTGCTATTCTGAATGGCACAGAGGCGGAGTGGGAGCACATACGCAGCCGACTGATAGAAGCGATCGTCCGTCTATCACTTTATCCAGGTAGCAAAGTGTATGCTCAGCAGTTACAGGAACTCGTGTTTGAGGTGAAGCCCGCAGCTTCAAGTGGTGGCACCATAAAGCAGGATTTATTTGAAACAGCTGTCCTGGGGAGAATCCCCGCGACACAGCAGTTTTTTGTTGTGATTGATCTACCTTCCATAGGAGAAGACCGTGTCCGCCGAGACGCAATGGTTGTTCTAAGTAGTGCTGTCTCTGAAAGTGTCTATGCAAGCGACTATGTGGCGCATGGACTGCAGATGCTGAACTCTACTGATGCACGAAAGAGTATGGCGGCCACGGCTCGTCTCGGCCTCCCATTTCTAAGGAGCCAGATGACTTATTTTGTAAGCCGCTTTGATTCGGAGTGTTCAGAGTCAAATGTGCAGTCAGTGTTTCAAGTGTTTTCTGATGACGGCCAAGCAGGTTGCGTGGCGTCAACTCTAATCGATGCGGCGTATATGCCGTTGTTGGAGTATTTCATTGATGGCCACAGTGTCGAAAAAGCGGCGCTTCTTTCGTCTAGGCTGATCAGAAGATTCTCTTCGGAAAATGTCCTACGAAGAACCCCCATACTCGCAAACATGGGATTGTCTACTCAGGTGTTGTCCAGGTCGACAAGTGGGCAACCCTGGCTGCTTTCCTTTACTGCACTTGAGAAAATTGGTTTCGTTTTAATTCGTGCGAGAAACGAGGATTGGTCGTTTGAGCTCGGTCCCTATGTTGGTGGCTTCATTGATGCAGCGGTTCGTGTAGCCAGCCAGGATGACGCGACCCCTATTTGGAGCGCGGGGGCTACAGTGGGGTTCACAAGAATGTTCGCCTATGATGTAGGTGTGCAGGTTCATGTCGCGGCCGGACTACCATTTCATTTGCCAATCGAAACAGGTGATTCGGAGGGTGGTGTAAGACTTGTTTTGGGAGTAGCAGTTGTGTTGCCAGCCGAAATCATCTTTGATGCACTTAGCAGTGACGATGCCTAGGAGAGCAGAGAGTGTGCAAGAAAAGTACTGATGCAGGAGGAGAGGGATTCAGCGAGAAAGAGGAGGCTGATACTGTAGCGACGCCAACGTTCGATGGTTACTGCGAAAACGGACATAGGCTGAGACCAAGTGGAGGGTGCGGTGTAGCCGGATGTCCGTTCAGCTCACCACCCCAAAGCAAAGACTAGTAGGCAGCAGGTCCCGACATTCAAGGTCAGACGCCCACTGTTTGCATGCCGCCGATTTGGCCTCGACCACACCGACTTGGAGTAGCTGTTTCGTAGATGGGTCTTCAACGTCGTCGCACGGAACCAAGATGACCCTCATGGATAGGGCAAAGGGGATTTAAATGGTTGACAGAAGCAGGATTGCACTTGAGTCGCTACGTTTAGCTGCGTCCGACAAGAACTACCACGACGTACTCGGGGCGCTCGCAGCGGGAATTGCCGAAGGCGCGCGTCGTCTAGACGACCTTAGCGCAGATGATGAGTGGTTTGATTTGGTCGTGGATGATGAATGCGACATCGTCGAAGAGCTTCTCGGGGCGTCGTTCGTCGTTTGCCAGACCAAGGTCACCGCAGTTTCTGCCGCAGCGATGCGACTGCATGCCATCGCGACATCTGAGGGGAATAGCGGAATCCCTGAATTCAAAAGCAAGAAGTCAGTTCGGTCATTCGGCAACATCCATGTTGACTCGAAGCTACCAGAAGTAGAGCTTGTTTGGGCGCTTGCGAACTACTTCAAGCACCGAGATGAATGGCAAGGGCTTGACTGGACGAAGCTGCCGAAACCATCTCGCGCAACTGCTGATGTCCTTTCTTCCATTGGACTTAGCTCGGGTTCGACTGGAAACCTAAGAACGGGCTGTCGCGCGCTCGGCAATGAAAGCTACGTGAACTGGTTATGCTTCACAGATACTGTTGATTCATGGGCGATGGCTGTCCTTAAATGTGCCGAAAACTCCTCAAGAGCGGGTGCGTTTTGAACTGGTGTGGAGGGGGTTTACTGTTCGCTAGTTGTGTTTTTATGGGTGCTGTTGCGGCAATTAGGGCGTGTGAGCCATTTGGTGGTGCCAGACCAACTCAGTAGTTTGTCCTGGACCGTTTGTATGTACGACCTCAACGTTGTCGGCGCCTCCTTGAATGCCGGACCAGAATCTAATAGCGTTCGTGCGTTCTGATGTTCCTATAAAGGCTTCACAGCCTAGGAAAAGCACTAGTTAGGGAGTTTCCGTGGAAGAGCCAAGTCCGAATCCAGCAACCGCCCGAGCTGTCTATGTAGAAAAACGCGAACCGTTGCCTCCCCATAAGAAGGCGGAGCATGATGATGAGGTTCGTTTGCTAGGTCCAAGTGATGGCGTTTTCGACCTTGAGGCAGGCCCCGCGATGGCAACTGCTACCGTGCTTCTCGAGGATCGCGTGGATCCACTTCCGCACGGTTCTCCTGACGAAGGTCGGCACCTTTGGGTTATCGCCAAGGCCGGCGCTCCTGCTTTGCTTGAAGAAGCGCCTAACGTGAAGCCTCCGCTTCAACTAAAAAAGGCGAAGCACACAAACCTTACTGGCGGTGCAGAAGCATACTGTGGAGGTGAAGTCTGGTTCGATCCAGACGATGACACAACGATCTATGTCAATGGAGCAAGTGGAAGGTACGGCCCTCAGAAACGTGAAGATTTGGAAGACGCAGTTTCCTTTTTCCGCCACCTAGGGTTTAACGTGGTGAGCTTTGGCTGGGACGAAGACAACGACTGGGCTGTAAGGGTCTACAGGGGGTAAAAATGGCGAACAATGTCCACAGTCTGTTCTCGGGCCAGTTGCAGCGTCGGAAATACGTCCGAGGTCAAGATCAGATCACTCCTTTTCGGCCGAAGGCCAAGGGGAGAGTGCATACTGAGAAGGAGGTTTCGGACTACTTTGGTAGGGCTGCAGTCGAAGCCATTTTGGCAGAGGGTAGTTTTGGTGTCGCCAAGTCATCAAAAGACATAGGAGGTCGATTGCGCGCGGGTCGTGAGGCTCTTCAGCTTTCTGTTGACACGCTAGCTGAGCAAACGGGCTTGCCAGTGGAGACAATCAGGGCTGCGGAGGATGGAAAGAGAGTCGCTGTCCGCAGTTGTGATTTAATCGCAGTTTCTCTTGGGTTGGATGAGTTATACCTATCCGCCCCGTTTAGCGAGGACGAACGGGAAAATATCTACGATGTTGGGCAGGCAGTTGTTGCTGAAATCGGTGGAAACATGGGAGGGGATATTTTGTCCTTTTCCGAAGCGATGTGGGCCCTTCGCATGCAGCGCCGACTGCGCCCCGATTCGATAAGTCGAAGTATGTCCTATCTCCGGGCAATGCCGAGTGCAGCGATGCTGTTGGATTTTGTGATGGGGCACTATAGTCAACCGAACGGTGTTTTTTTTGAAGAAGACCCACTTTTTGCCGTTACACGCATCCGCGCCCTTTTAGGGGTGCCTGTTTCGTTCGCGCTGCTTCCGGCAACCTGTCTTGGTGCTACCGTTGTATTGCACGATGCTTTTGGTGTCGTGTTGAATATTGGTTCGCTGTCTGATGATAGCTATGGCGGTCTCGATGGCGTTCTTGTGATGGTAGAGCAGGTTATGAGCCATGCTAGAAGAAGTCCAAATACGCAAAGTGTCGTTTTTCACTGGGCAACTGCTGTTGAGAATGATGATGGGCTAACTCCACGTCAACGCGAGCGATATTCACGGCTTAGGGAGGCACGATCAAGGTATACTAGCTGGGTCGTGAGAGACAGATGGCTTGCTGATCAAATTCGTTCCAGACACCGAAAACATGTGTTTTCCCCGGCAGAGGAGTATCGGGAGCTTCGACGTCAAAGATTGGATTCGCGTTTGCCTACCGAGACCAACCTCAGGGGGGAGTTGGAGAAAATTAGAAGCACTATTTTAGAGCTTCTTTCCACGTTGACGATTCCTCATGACAATATTTTGGCTGAGCATAGAAAAGAGACGATCTACAACAGGCTTGTGCCGGCCCGAGCCGGTGCGGCAGGCTTTCCGGTTTTTGAAGTGTGCGCTAGCGCCGCCTCTTTCGAAATATCTTGGGATTCAGCGTCGGCATACTTGGAGACGCCAACAGATGTACTTAGGTCAGAGCTAGGAACGCTGCTCTCGGCCGTTGCGGATGTGGTTCTAGATGGCGAGGACGGCTTACTCGCCGGGGACAGCAAAAAGCGAATGGCATAGCGACCATGTGCACCGCGGTCGGCGACATCACCGGCATGACGGGGTTGAGCATCCGCGGCATCGTCAACGGCGAGCGCGACCCGCTCAAGCTGGCGACGTTCCGCGACAAGCGCTGTAGGAAGTCCGAAAAAGACGTCGCCGAGCACCTCACCGGGACGTGGCGACCATAGCACCTCTTCAGGCTCACGTCTGCGCTGCCGTTGTACGACCAAACGGAGGCCTCCATTCGCGCCCCAAAAAGTGTTCGGATTGACGAAGTGGTGGATGCTCCAGAGCTTTGGGAAACTACCCTTGTTCGACGATGGCAGAACCATCGAAATTCCCCCCATCGATCCCCCCATGTTCCCCCCATAAATGAGTTGCGCTGTGCAAAAGGATGAAACGACCCGTTACCTCGCGTTGCGCTAACCATTTAAAAAATTTTCACTTTCTGTTTCATGTCAAGAATTTAGAAGGCGGCCTTTTCGCGTTCCTAAACCAGGGGTCGCAGGTTCAAGTCCTGCTGGGAGCGCCATGTAACCCTCGACGACGTCGAGGGTTTTTTTGTGGACCTTCCCGAGTGGCAAGGCCTTGCCCTGACTTGCGAGCGCCGCGCACGCACGACACCATTGAACGACCAGCAGTCGGTGCACTGCCGACGTGCGTGTCCGAGCTACGGGACGCAAGCACCATTCGTCCCATCGCCGTCCGAAAACGCCAGGCATCTCATCTCGTCGGGGCACGGAGTCGCGCCGCCGTCTCCGTCAAGCAGACAGGCGACCCTGCAAAGGTTGCCCGCCGAGTCTGCCGTGCACACAAATCCATCGGCGCAGGGGCAAGGCTCCCCATCGGCGTTGCCTGGAAGGCACGCGCTGGTGGTCTCCCCATTGCCAGACGACAACTCGACGCATCGGAACCCAGATGTGCACGGCTCGGCTGCCGTGCATTCTTGTCGGCATAGAGCTTCGCCGTCGGCGCGGACGCACAGCAACTCGTCGGTGCATTCCGTGCCAAAGGGACAAGGCCCGCCCAGTCCCGCGGGGTTGGAGCAGGCGCTTGTCGAAATCTCTCCTTGGCACCCATTGGGGCAACTCAGGTAGCCAAACTCAAAACCGAAGTCGCTGCACGTTTGGCCTCCAAAATCTTGTTCGTCGCAGGCCTCATCTCCACTTCGGACTCCGTCGCCGCATGTTTGGCAGCTCGATGTGTCGAGTGTGCATGTGTCTGAACAGCGCAGCTCGCCTTCTGCAAATCCTTGTGATGCACAGGTCTCGCCGCGAAGCTCCAGTGCCTCACACTCCTCATCGGTTTGGAGCGTCCCGTCTCCGCAAGGGTCGAAGGGTGAGGCGTCGCAGGCAAGAAACAGAATCGGGAGAACCAAGATGCAAACGAACCTGCGCATGAACTTCCTCGGGGACATTGTCCGTTTCAACAGCGTTGGTGTCGGACATGAGGGTTTTAAAATGGCACATTTGGCGCCCAGCGTCACGACGCACGTGAAGCGGCTGGTGCCAGGCGATAAGAATCGCTCTTCGGCGAAGACCCCTGCTGAGCTCAGCTTTGACGCCTTCGCTTGAGCTGCACGCGTCCCATCTGTGAAAGACGTCTGCAACGCCGTCAGGCGCAGCGACGTGCGCGGCTCCTCGGTGGGCGGAGTCATGGTGCCACCTCCTTGTGCGGTCTATTTTGGAAGTATGTCTGTCCCCATCACATTCTCAGAGGCGCCTGGCGACGACTGGATGGTGTCGAACGCCGGCTTCGCAATTGTCGAAGCGGCCATCCAAGGCATGGACGTGAGTCAACATCTGGTGGAGCGCTTGACGATGGCAAGGGCCGTCGGCGGCATGGTTCTCGCTGACGAGCCCAGTGAAGTTGCCGAGGCGCTCTGTTGTCTGTTCGTCGATGTCGCTGAGGCTGGCGTGGTGTCAGCAGACATGCAGGTTCGACTCGAGGAGCTCGCGCTGCTCGCACGTCGGTATCTGGCGGCGGCAGACAGGAGACTCTGACATGATTCCACCCCAGTTTTTGCGCTCTGTCCGTGTGCTCGACGTCGGAGAAAAAGTCCGACTCATGGTGTCTGGCGTCGAGATCGATGTGCCCGCGTGCGAAGCCTACACAGAAGACGGAGCCCCCATCACGACGGCGACTGACACGCTCATCATCGAGGGGATGTGGTGGTACCGGTTCGCGACGTCGCAAGGCGTTCGGCAAGTCCGCGCGACGCTTTGGGCTGTCTACGACGACAGCTATCTCCTCAGCGTCGACGGCACCGAGGGGCGGGTCGAGAAAGACAAAGCAAACACGCCCAGCGGCGCGCCGCTTGTCGCTGGTGAGCAAGACTTGTTGCTCGACGTCGGTGCATGGCTTTGGGCGACGACGGATTGAGGAGGACCGGATGATTCACACTTCTGAAGGGCGCTTCAACGTCCGTCGACAACGCTGGAGGAGCAGCGAGCGCCGTCTTGCAGACGCTCAGCACTTCGCTTGGTGGTGGGCGCACAACTGCGTGGCTCACCCTTTGTTGGGCATATGGCCGTCGGCCCTGACCGTGCGCCTTCACGACGTCACGGCGAAAGAGCTGAACTTGTTTCCGGAGCTGTATTCGTCGCCAATGCCCATCATCGAACGTCGTGGTTGGTGGCTTGTGCACAACGTCGTGGGTCATTTGCTGATCGGGTTGCTGCCTTGTCGGCTGACATTTCGATGGCAAGACGCCGCAGCGAAGGCGATGCGCGTGCCCAACTGGGTGTAGGCGTGTGGGTGCCGGTGCTCATCGTCGAGCGGGATGTCATGGACATTGGGCTGCTGCTGTTTCGGGAGAGGTTTGGGCTCCCTGACGACGTGCCTGCTTTTGCGGAGGTGCGTGTCGACGTCCTTCACGGACGCCCCATCACGAAGGTGTTTGCTCGTGTTTCGATGCGTCGTGAATGCTTAGCGAAGCTGGGCATCGATGTGGCGGAGCTGCCGCTTACTCCGGGCTAGCTGCTTTCAAGAAATCTTTGTGCGGGCGTGTGTCGAGACCTGCCGATGCGCAAGCGGCCAAGACTCGTTCTCGAACGCCGTCCGTCGTCGACAACAGCACCGCATCGTCAGGAAGCTCCGGATACCGCGGAGCTTCTCCCGGCAAAGGGTTCTGGCGGTACCCGCGTTCGCCTTTTCGAGCGAAGCCGCGTGGAGCCATGTTGGTGCTGAGCCAGACCCATTCAGGAGAACTGCGGGTCCCCAGACCGAGGCGGTAGACATCGTAGCCGTTTGCCCACGCGTCAGGTTGTTCGAACTTGACCTGGAGGTTCTCCTCCAGAGCGGCGACAGCAGTGGCAACATCGGGAAGCTCGAGGAGCACAACCTCCCCGTCGGATTCGATGCGAAGCCTGCTCAAATAGCCACCGAACGACGATGCAATCGGCTTTTGTTCGTTGCATTCGATGTCGACGAAGGTCACGAGGGGAGACTCTGAATCACGGTAGTCGAGGCAAAGGTGCCAGTGCCCATCGCCGTCAAACGGGATGAGACCGTCGAGTTGGAAGTCGACGTATTCCTGAACTTCGGTCCAGTCGACGTTGAGCAGCGACGGATAGTGAGGGCCAATGCCTGTGATGAGGCTGTGGGGGACGTCCTCGTCGTCGAGTTCGACGCGGAGGTATCCACCGTTTTGTTCGCGGAGCAGGGCGACCAGTTCCGTCGGCAACCGGACGCCGAGTTGAGCTTGGGCGTCGTTGAGAATGTCGTCGGTTAGCGGCGGCTGGCGGTAGGGGAGGTAGACGGGGGTTCTCCAGATGTTCATCGTTCCTCCTTGGCGTTTGGCGTCGACGGATCGCGGACGGGCGGCGGCGGATGCAGCTCAACCTCCCAGGTTTCAAACGGCGGCTCCGCCATGTAGGCGGGGTCGCAGTATTGGCGGATGTACTGCGCCGCGCGGTGTTCGGCCTGCTTCGCGTTCTGCGGCACCCCGTCGTCGTCCCACTCGACCGTGTTGGCGAAGATGGCGAAGGCCGCCTCCATCAACGACGGCTCTTCGAGGATGGCTTCTCGGTAGTCGACCCCGTCGAGGAGAGGCTGGCCGACGGAGCCATTGGCGACCCAGAATGCGAACGTCCTGAGCGCTCCCGAGACCAGCGAAGGCATTCTGTGGTTGTGTTCAGTCATGGTGTTTCTCGGTGCGTCTTCAATGCCGGTCACTACGGCCTCCGCGTTTCGTCGACGTCAGGTGCTCCAGAAGCCGAAGCTGCTTTGCCTGCAGGCGGACGTGCTCCGCCGCCTTGAGTGTCAATGGGCACCCAAACTGATCGTCCTCGGGGCGGGCAACTGACCACGGCCCAAGTCTCGTCGGGGGCGGGCAACTGATCCTACTTCTTGTTCTTCTTTGGGTTTCGGTACGACTCGCCG
>Ga0213839_1000155_pt1:0-127500 | contig 138000 bp, 128 predicted proteins | sample SWPATP21_FD_160075 | JGI IMG/M metagenome (GOLD analysis project Ga0213839, IMG submission 160075) | Coastal seawater microbial communities from Marineland, Florida, United States - SWPA TP2 #1 | ecosystem: Environmental > Aquatic > Marine > Coastal | place: USA: Florida | collected...
ACCAAGATGACAAGGGTCTTTTAGACCTATCCCTTTGCGGTCGCCCACGATCGTGTTGCTGGGGCTGATGCTCCAGCAACCACCTCACCTCTAGACTAACAGGGTTTTAACTTACAATCCCTTTGAACAAGGCGTTGTTGAGTAATTCCTCTTTAGTTTGTCACCCCTTTGAAAAAAGGGGCCCAGTTATATCAAATGCTCGCTTTGCGAGCACTTTTAGGCGTTCAAGGAACGCCTGAGTGTGCGGGCTATGCCCGCTCTAATGCACCTGGTTGCCGCACTTCGTTCGCAATGACGTACCTGCTTTCGCAGGAATGACAGCGATTGGGGTGCGTCAAACTTAATTATGCAACAACGCCTTTTTCAAAGGGGTGACAGGAATGAGCAGAAATGATGAAAAACTCCAATATTCAGCGGCGGAGTCGCTGAAAAACCTTGAAAATCAGCGGTAGTGTCGCTATATTTCTGAATATCGCGCCTGCCTTGGGGGATCTATGGTTTTTTTTGAACGATTTTTAGACTTGCCAGCTCTTCTTAAGCACAAGTCATACTTCCTTTTTGGTCCCCGAGCAACCGGAAAAACCTCCTTAATGAAAGCGCAGTTTACTTCCCGGATCGCCTATCTAGATCTACTCGAGAGCGAACTCTACCTTAGATTAAACACAAACCCCGGAGACCTGGAATCCATTATCTTAGGCTTTGATGACCCATCCATTGTTATCATAGACGAAGTCCAACGGATCCCTGAACTACTAAACGAAGTGCATCGCCTCATTGAAAAATCTAACATTCATTTCTTACTAACCGGTAGCAGTGCCAGAAAGTTAAGACGCAACCAAACCAACCTTTTAGCTGGTCGCGCACGACAGGCAGAACTATTCCCCTTAACTTCTTATGAAATACCAGAGTTTGACCTAAGCAGATACCTGCAATACGGCGGCTTACCGATGGTCTATCCCAGCGATGACCCTATCGATGATTTACATGCTTATGTTAACACGTACCTAAAAGAAGAAATTCAAGCTGAAGCACTCGTTCGCCAGTTGCCGGCCTTTACTCGATTCTTAAAATTCTCCGCATTAACCAACGGCAACATGCTTAACTTCAGCAATATTGCGAACGACGCCGCCATACCTGCTAGCACTGTTCGTGATTATTACACAATACTAGAAGACACCTTTATCGGCTTCATGCTTCCCGCATGGACTAAAACTGCTAAACGCAAACCGGTCAACACAGCAAAATTTTACTACTTTGACCTAGGTGTGAAAAACACATTAGCGGGAATACGAAAAATTCCTGAAGAATCTGACTTATTTGGCATGTCATTTGAACATTTCATTGCTCTAGAGCTTCGTGCTTACTTAAGTTATCGACGGAAACACTTAGACCTACACTACTGGCAAGCTAAAAATGGACAAGAAGTAGATTTTATCATGGGTGACGAAATCGCAATTGAAGTAAAGGCGACCAAAAAAACCCAACCCAAACACTTTAAAGGGCTTAAAGCACTTGCCGAAGAAAACATCTGCACACAGTACTTTTTAATCAGTCAAGATAAATTAAAGCGCAAAGTTGACTTCATTCAAGCAATCTACTGGGAAGACTTTTTAAGAGATCTTTGGGACGATAAAATTATCTAGCAGCTGACAGAGTCAGGTTTTTCGAGTACAGTCGTAGTTTTATCGAAAAGGCCTCCCCATGACCCCACTCAGTGATGCAGCTATACGTCGCCGTATCTGGCGAAACCCCATCGATTTCATTGCCTGTGGCTTTGGTATCGGCGCCCTTCCTGTGATGCCGGGCACCTACGCCAGCGCAGCTGGCATAGGCGTTTATGTTTTAATGGCCCATTTGCCGCTCCTTACCTTCATTGCTTTGCTCGTAGCTCTTTTTATTATTGGCATCTACGTCTGCGGCAAAGCCAACCAACATTTTGGCACTGCCGACCACCCCGCAGCTGTTTGGGATGAGTTAGCCACTGTTCCATGGGCGATGATTGGGCTTCCATGCCAATGGCCTTATTTACTAGCAGCGTTTGCTCTATTTCGCCTTTTTGACATCCTCAAACCAGGGCCAATCGGCTGGATAGATCGACATATTCACGGCGGCTTTGGGGTCATGTTAGATGATCTTGTCGCAGCACTCGCGGCAGCCCTTTGCTTACACATCGCTCATTACTTGATTCACTTTATTTAGGAGTGACCCCATGACCATACTCACCTCTATCATTCAATTCGTCTCTTTACTACTACTTGCTGTGCTTGTTTTTGCGATCCTTGGCATTGTTTCAGCGCTCAGTAAAAAAGAAAAAAAATCCAAAGAACCCAAAGTGGTGATCAGATCACTCAGCAAAACCTACCATGACCGTGAACTTGCCTTACGTAAAAAAATCAACAAGTCTTCGGCCAAAAAGTGGCTGAAATCAAAAAACAAACTCAACAAAAAACTAAAGCCGTCAAACAAGCCCGTTTTGTTTGTTTTAGACTTTCAAGGCGATGTCAAAGCCAGTGCCACCAAACAACTGCGTGAACTGATTGACGTCTTACTCCTGCTACACCAAGACACACCATGCGAAGTCTTGCTGCGCATTGATAGCCCTGGAGGCATGGTCAACCAATACGGCTTTGCATCCGCCCAATGTCAACGTCTCACTCAAGCAGGCATTCACCTAACCATTGCCATTGATCGCGTTGCGGCAAGTGGAGGCTACATGATGGCTTGTGTTGCCGATCAAATCTTAGCTGCACCTTTTGCTGTAGTTGGCTCGATTGGCGTTGTTTTCCAGCTACCCAACTTCCACCGCTATCTAGACAAGCACAACATTGACATGGAACTACTCACAGCCGGTGATGACAAACGAAACCTCACGATGCTAGCCAAAAACACCGATCAAGACCGCGAAAAATGCCAAGAACAAATCGAAGAAGTTCATACACTATTCAAAGAACATGTCGCTAAAGAACGCCCACAATGCAACATGGAGCGCATTGCCACCGGCAGATACTGGTACGGTACCCAAGCCTTCGAATTACGCTTAGTGGATAAACTCATCACAAGCGATGATTACCTCTTGGGTAAATACAACTCTCACCAACTGTATCATTTATCCATGAGCTCAAAAAAAGACTGGAAAAAAAGCTTGGGACAAGACGGAAGTGCTTTGCTACAAAAAGCGAGCCAATGGATTGAAGGTTTCTTATCCAGTAGATTGCTCTGATGATTCTTCTTTTTCTTTCTGAGCTTCCGCTAAGGTATACGCGATCACAGCTTTGTAAGAGAACCACGCACCAAAAAAGCGGCCTGTTGCCAAGCCCATCACCATGGTGAAAAAAGCACTTAACCAGTGAATCACATCACCGCGCATAGCTAGTGACGTGTGAAACACCAAAAACAAGTATGAGAGCAACAAAAGGGTTGCCCAAACAAAACTGATTCGTGATGGACGCATAAAGAGTAACTCAGATGCTATATCGTAAGTCACATCAAGGGCTAAGTAACAGCGCAATCGATACACAATAACAGCCGCTATCACAGCACACACCAAAGCCACCAAACCTGGCATTAGCAGCACCTCATGGTGTATCCAAAGAGCAATAACTGAAAAAATAAGCCACGATAACGGTAAAGTAAAGGCTCGTTTCAAACTCATGCATCGACAGTGCAACAACGCAGGCGCACGAATCAGAAACACCAAAATGGCGATGTAAAACCACACCGGTAAACCAAATAGAAAATGATAGCTGATGCCAAACATACCAGCCCCTCCACAAAGCATTTGGGTTGGTTATACTATAGACAGTCCTCTAGGGATTATCAGCTCGTAGCGCTAAAATATGACCAACTTCATGAAATATCACTCTTTTTGACTCCCGCCACTCGCTGATTTGATATTAGCGTGATAAAATAGGGACTTTCAGTGTGCATGTTTCCCACCTCAATGTGGTCAAAACATGCTCAAATAAGCAACGGAGTGCTCAATGAAAAAAATGGAACACGTTCCGATTGATTTTAATCGGCTAAGCAAACTGACGGATAACAACCAGTCATTAGCCAACGAATTGCTTAACATGTTCGTCACCGAACTTCCCGACATGAAAACTGCTATCCATGAAGCCTACTCCAACCAAGAATGGGAAGAGTTAGAGCAATTAATTCACAAGCTTCATGGCTCTTGCTGCTACTGCGCTGCAAATACCTTGCAAGACCTCGCCAAAGAAGCCGAATTACAGCTAAAACAGCACAACTTAGAAGACATACCTGGTTTAATCCTTGCCATCAATCAGGAAATTGTTAATATATTACACTATCTTGGCAACATACGAGCATCCAAATATGGTGATACATGACCAATCCACCGAGCAAGAAATAAGCCAATTCAATCAACTGGCTGATCACTGGTGGAACCCAAATGGCCCCATGAAACCCCTGCACCACATGAACCCAACTCGTCTCAGTTACATTCGAGAACACTGCTCCCTCAAAAACAAAAGCGCTTTGGATGTTGGCTGTGGCGGCGGACTGCTTAGTGAAGCTCTAGCCAAAGAAGGCGCAGATGTAACAGCCATTGATTTGAGCGCTGATTTGATTGACGCTGCAAAGGCACATGCTAATCAATCTGAGCTAAACATTGATTATCAGCACCGACGTATTTCAGAGCAAGCCGAGCTTGATAAACGCTTTGATGTGGTTACGTGTTTGGAAATGTTAGAGCATGTGGATGACCCAACAACCATCATTGAGCAATGCGTTCGCTGCTTAAAACCCGGTGGCTCTTTGTTTGTGTCCACGATTAATCGACACCCACGTGCTTTTGTGTATGGCATCATGGCTGCAGAATATCTTTTAGGCTTACTCCCGATGGGCACTCATCACTACAAACAGTTCATCAAGCCATCCGAATTAAATCGCGCAGCTGTTTCCGCAGGCTTAACACGCCAACACATTGCTGGTCTTACTTACTCGCTACAAGAACCTCATTGCACAATAACTAAGGACCTAAGTATTAACTATATCGCACACTTTACTCTTCCCAAGGAATCCGAATGACATTAAAAGGCATGCTGTTTGATTTAGATGGAACGCTGATTGATTCAGGTTTGGATTTAGCGAACGCCTATAATTTACTTCGCGAAGAAAATGATTTAGAAGCACTGCCTTTAAGCACCCTCAAACCCTTAGTCGCTTACGGTATCGTTCCTTTGATTTGCAATCATTTTAACGTAGAACCTGGAACAGAAAGCTTTAAACGCTATCGCGATGCGTTCACACGCCTTTACACACAACACCTGACAGAGCACACCATTGTATTTGATGGCGTCACTGAGATGCTAAACACCTTGGACGATAAAGATATTCCTTGGGGCATTGTAACGAACAAACCCAAACGTTTTGCGTTACCGATTGTTGAAGCTTTTCCAACTTTCGCTCAATCACGTTGTGTGATTGCTGGTGATACCTTATCTCATGCAAAACCACACCCTTTCCCTTTGCAACATGCTTGTGAACATTTAAGAACAGCGCCCAATCAAACCGGCATGGTCGGTGACACAGAAATCGACATACAAGCAGGTCAACGCGCTGGTTGCGACACCTTTGCTGTGACTTACGGTTATCAACACCCCGATCGCATTCCCACCTGGAACGCCACGGCGATCATCAATCATCCTGAGGAATTACTTCCCTTTCTCATTGAGGAGCACACGCATGAACAGTCCTAACAATATCCTTATCCTTAGCTCTGGTGGTGACGCGCCAGGCATGAACGCCGCCATGCGATCTGTTGTACGATCAGCCATTCAACGAGGCATGTCAGTGTTTGGAGCAACAGGCGGTTACGATGGCGTGCTAGATAATGCGATTCATCCTTTACACGCAGATTCCGTTGCCAACTGCTTGCAACTAGGAGGAACACAATTACGCACCACCCGCTCTAGGCGCTTTCTAGAAAGAGACGCTCGCCAAAAAGCAGCGTCCATCCTTACCGATTTACAGATCGACGCATTGGTCGTTCTGGGTGGCAACGGCAGCTTAAGTGGCGCGGCTTTATTGCATGAAGAAAGTGGCATTCCTGTGATTGGTATTCCTTGCACCATCGATAATGACATCGTCGGCACAGACGAATGCGTGGGTTTTGATACAGCTTGCAACACAGCCCTTGATGCTATCGACAAAATTCGTGACACAGCCTTAAGCTTAGAACGTGGATTCATCATTGAAGTCATGGGTCGATCCAGTGGGTTTTTAGCGGCGCATGTTGGCATGGCTGGTGGCGCTGAAGTGATCATCACACCAGAATTTCCTTTGTCTGTCGATGATATCGTGGGACAACTAGCCAACAAAAAACGTAACAAACTCACATCCATCATTGTTGCTGCTGAGGCCGATCAACCAGGCTGGACCATTAACTTAGCCGAGCAGTTAAACGAGCGCACCACATTAAACTACCGCAGCTGCATCTTGGGCCACATCCAACGCGGAGGAAAACCCACTGCACACGATCGTGTGCTCGCCACACGCATGGGCCATGAAGTTATTGAAGCATTATACGGCGGACAAACACAAGGGATGATTGGTGTGATCGACAACCAGTTGGCACTCCACCCCTTCCCTCCCAAAAACAGCACACGCAAGCTAGCCACAGCCGATTTCTTAACCATCAACGCTGCTGTGTCGCAGTGTTGATGTGAATGAATGCCTCGCCCCCCGACTCCAAGGCGTTTCTGCATAATAGGGTTTGAGCAATCAGATTCCCCCCTGGCCAGCCAGCGTCATTCCGAATGAAATGAGGAACCCAGCTTATATCCGCCGAAAGGCGGAGCATTTATACTGATGGGGTCTTCTTTAGAAGACCCAAAAAAAGCCTTCTAAAGAAGGCTCGCTGGTGTAACCCCCCACTGACGTGGGATTTAATCTGGATCCTTCGCGCCGCTCAGGATGACGGTTTGCCGCGAACGAATGTAAAGCGACAAATTCAAAGGGTTGACAACCTCTGCTGAATATCAATACGATTGTTTCGTAGAAAAAGCTTCCAGCATCTTCCAATCGTCTGGGTTCTCCTCGTCGAGAGGCTCCATACTATCGAGAATTTGTTTGAAAAATGTGAAATCGTTCACGGTCCAGTTAGGCGAAAGGTTATCTAGATCAGCGCAATCCTGTCGCCAATCGGAGCAAGAAGTCATGGTTTGCTCTTTCTGAATGCATCTCGCTATTTCGGCTTGTGTTGATTGCTTATCCCCTGCAGACATCGTTTCTGACGCGGTATTGATTAGACTTTCCATATCTTGTCTGACAGCGTCTGAAAAATCATCCTTCAAAGCCACGTTCGTCAACATAGCCTCGCCCTTATTATGAGGAATAGCATTAATTGGATCAACCCATAATTCATTGATGCTTCTTAAGGTTCTCAGAAGCACTATCATTGGCACTATTTGCTTGTCTGTGTTTCCTGAAGAAAGTTCAGCATATAACTTATCAAGAATTAATAAAAAAGAATCGGCTTTTTGAGAGATAGCCGCTTTCAAAAAGCGTACTTTAAGCAACGGCGAAATGCTTTCTACTACCTGCAGATTTTCTAAATAATGGGTAACTTGGCCCATTATTTTGGACAACTCTTCCTTTAGCTGTTGGCTTGTACGTTTTATTAGTACCACTCGATCTGCTTCATACCCTTGACCTGCTTGCAGCTCTACGTCCGTTCCATACTCTGCATGTACTGCTTGTACTGCTTGTACTCCTTGCTCCACCCCCATCACATGCTCTGATCGTTCTGTGGGATTTACTTGAACAATTTGACCATCCAGACCTCTTTTCATCTGACTCTCCGCTTAAGATTAATTAGGTTTCTTTTGTAACATAAGAAATTATTTTTGTCAATGATTTGGGCGTGCATGTAGAACCAAACATCAAATGTGTCGGCTACCCCTCTATTTACAGAGTATCACATAAGTCCCGGAGCTTCGGGGCCTCCCTGATGTTTGGTATCAGAATCGTTCTCTGCTGTTGCTGACTCTGGCTGTGGTGTTACTAACGGAACAGACGTCTTTATTTCTTCCCTTATCGAAACAGGAAGAGGAGCACCGTCCGTTGCTGCTATCACAGCAAACACCGAATCTAGCTGCTCTGAAATGGCTTTGGGAGAACCGTTCAAGCTGAAAGTTCCGAAGTATGTGCCACCCTTGCCAGGGAAAAAGTCTACGAGCGGAGACTCTGCAGTAAATCCTTCACGCGTCAATGCTTTAATCAAGGCTTCTTGGCTTACTTCATACGGAAGCACACGATAGTTAGCCGTCTTTTGAACCGGCTTGAGAGCTATCCTGACTGTCCCATCTAAGCGAGCATACAAACGGATTGATCGGAGGTGTGCAGAAGGATCAGACCAATATTCAAGAAGACGATTTACAGTTGTATCCCTTGGACCTCTATTGTCGTAAGGCTCCCAGCAGTCAGCTACTTTATTCCATACTATCTGGCCGGGTGATGCGATGACAGGCGTTCTATTTACGGGTCTAGAAAATAAGCTTTGGGGGACCAAGGCCATGGCGCAGTTCGCTGTAGTAGTTGTATGAACAACGGAATAACCTTCTCGCCAATCCGGGCAAGCAGACATAGTTCGCTCTTGTTCAATACGAGCCGCCATATCAGCCTCCATAGCCGCTACATCACCGCTTTTCTTCAAAGTAGCGCATGCATTTTTGATAACAGCATTGACTGCGTCTCTAAGGGCTGCTGAAGAATCGATATAAGGAAGTGCTACAGCATTGGCCTCTACCGCATTGGCCTCTGCTGCATCAACCCGTTCTGCCATTTGTAGCTTGCCTTCATCACACCCCAAAACACCAGCGGGATCAAACCATAGCTCATTGATAGATTTTAAAGCTTCAAGAAACGAGATCAATTTTGCTTTATCGTCTCTTTTATCTGCCGTAGTATCTGCTTCTGCGCTTATCTCTGCCTTATGCACAGCTGGATCGTCGGATGCTGCTTCCGCTGTTTCATGTTGACTGGAAAACTCAGCATATAGGATATCAAGGATCGTTAAAAAAGAATCTTTTTTTGCAGAGATAGCCTCTTTCAAAAGACGCAGCTTTTGCCAATCGGAAATCTCATTTTCTAGCACCACCCTTAAGTGAGCGTTAGTTTCATCAGTTATGCGTTCCAACAACGCTTGGTCTGCTTCGGATTTCGACACGTGATTTCTCCTTAAAGATTAAATGAAGTATTCTTTCATAACCAAAACAAAGCAACCGCGTCAATGATCGACCCAAGTATTTTTTAACTCCGTGATATTGCACATTTCGGCTTATGATTGAGGTTCTGCTCCGCCTTGATTAGGAGCACTATTTTCCAAGATGATTGGGGGTGTTTGAAAAATTCTGGGGAGGTATCCTAAGGAGCTCTCAGGCCATCTTAAGCGATTATCTGGAACAATACCACCCAATCGCCAATCGGAACAAGGAACTTTAGCTTTCACACTTTTAACAAGAGTTTTTAGATCTTGTTCACTAAGGTTATTAGCGTCATTGAGCCGTTCCCTAAGGGGGTCGGCAAGATCTGTTATTGACTCTTTAACAGTTTGTAACCAAGCAGCTCCGTTATCCCTCATAAACGAAAGCGCCCAAATAAATTTTCCCACATCTAACTCTGAGATAGACAGATATTTATTACAGCAAGCAAAACCAATAGGATCACAGCACGAAGCATTGATAGCCTTTAGGGCCTCAAGAAGCGGTATCACTGATTCAGCACGTTGATCTGAATCTCCCGGCAAGAATTCAGCATACAGTTTATCAAGCATTGCTAAAAAAATGGGACTTTGTAAAGAGATAGCCCAGGTCAAAAAACGCCCCTTAAGCAATGGAGGAACCACGCTCACCGCATGTATCACTACTAAATAAAAAGAAGCTTCTTTAATTACTTTCGTTAATAAGACTTCCTGTATTTGTCGAACGTTTCGTTCTAACCCCTCTACCTGTAGTAGTTGAGGCACATCTTCTGTTTGTGTCACTAATTCCGCTACAACTCCTTCACCTTCTTCAGCTGGTTCTAGATCAAGCGATTCACCCACGTTAATTTTATCCATCTGATTCCCCTTTAATAGTAACCGAAAATCTTTTTGTAACACAAAAAGGGCAACCAAACATCAAATGTGTCGGCTGCCCCTCTATTTACAGAGTATCACATAAGTCCCGGAGCTTCGTAGCCTCCCTGATGTTTGGTAGCAGAATCGTTCTCTGCTGTTGCTGACTCTGGCTGTGGTGTTACTAACTGAACAGACGTCTTTATTTCTTCCCTTATCGAAACAGGAAGAGGAGCACCGTCCGTTGCTTCTATCACAGCAAACACCGAATCTAGCTGCTCTAAAATGGCTTCGGGGGAACCACTCAAGCTAAAGCTTATTGGCCATGTGCCATCCAAAGCAGAGGAAGGGAAAGTAGTGTCTACAAGCTGAGAGTCCTCAGAAAATCCATTTTCACCTAACGCCTTAATCAAGGCTGCTTGGCTATCCTCATTAGGAAGCACATTGTTGTTATCTATCTTATTAACCGAGTAGACAGCGATCTTGACTGTCCCATCTAAGTGACCATACAAACAGATTGATTGAAGGTGTGCAGAAGGATCAGAGCAATACTCTAACCAACGATTTACAGTTGTATTCCTTGAACCTGTATTCTCGTAAGGCTCCCAGCGGTCAACTTTTTTCTCCCATACTATCTGATCAGGTGATGCGATGATAGGCGTTCTACTTACGCCTCTGGAAAAGAAGCCTCCTGAAGATGCCATACCGTAACTCTGTGTGGTTGTTAAAACAACGGAATGATGCTCTCGCCAATCCGAAAAAGCAGACATCGTTTTCTCTTGTTCAGTACGATCCGCTATTGCAGCGTCCATAATCGCTTTATCACCCTTTTCCACCAGAGTATCGCATGCTTTGGTGATAACAACATTTACTGCGTCTCTAAGAGCTTCTGAAGAATCGACATAAGTAAGTGCTACAGCATCAGCCTCTGCTGCATCAGCCTGCTCTGCCATTTGTAGTTCGTCTTCAGAAAAACCCACAACACCAGTGGGATCAGACCATAGCTCATAGATAGATTTTAAAGCTTCAAGAAACGAGATCAATTTTTCTTTATCATCACTTTTATCTGCCGCAGTATCTGCTTCTGCGCTCATGTTTGTCTTACTTACAGTTGGATCGTCGGATGCTACTTCCGCTGTTTCATGTTGACTGGAAAGCTCAGCATATAAGATATCAAGGATCGCAAAAAAAGAATCTCGCTCTGAAGAGATAGCGCCTTTCAAAAGACGCAGCTTTTGCCAATCGAAAATCTCATTTTCTAGCACCACCCTTAAGTGAGCGTTAGCTTCATCAGTTATGCGTTCCAACAACGCCTGTTCTGTTTCGGTTTTCGGCATGTGATTTCCCCTTAAAGATTGAATGAAGTTATTGTTATACCCAAAAAAAAACAACTTACAATAATTACTGAGTCACCTTCCCCTTAGAACAAAGCTGCCCCAAGCGCCCTTGGAGGAACACACCCATCACAGTAAAACCTAAACCCATCATTCAAAATGCTTCCCTATGGCATCTCCATTTGGGACTGCCAACAAGAAAACTATTGAGAGCCTCTCATGTGAGGGCCTGCCACCGGCTGACTTGACGAAGCCCCATCATTCACGAAGAGACCCAATGAAGATGCATCAACTCTTGGTCTTGCTCCACCTAGGTGAACTGATGGAGCTGAAGATTGCGCTTCTTCGCGAATACGCTTAACTCCTCTATCAACTCTATCAACCACTTTGCTTAACATAAGCTCTGCGGCAGACACAGGAAGCTGCTCTCCATCTCGAGTTCGCATGGCTAGCAAATAGCTTAGAACACCTTGAATCTCTTCCTTGCTGGGACCTAAGCTCAATGCCTTTTGCACTCGGAACACATTAAACCTGTCTGAACACGAAGCCAAGGTTAAATACATAGTGGCAAACTGAGGGCTAGGCCTTGAGGAGACCGCTTTGCTCAAGCGCTTATCTAATACAGAAAAAATATACTCGCTCATCGATATGTTCGAGACACAAAAATGATTATCATCAACAAAATTGTCGACCACTCTAATCATCGCATCTTTGTGGTTTGTATAGTTATCAAAAATAAAGTTATACGCACTATTGTCACTATTTTCCTGATAATAATACCAACGCAAACCCATGTGAATAATGCTAGCCATCAAAAAAGCATTGTTTTTGTACTCTGGATTTGTGAGCACTTTTTCTACATCAGGAAATCGAACCTTCCCGCTTTCCAAACAAGCAATAAGCACTCTATTGTTTGTCATTCGAGACGATAACAGCCATGCTGGATCACCCGATTCATTAGCTGCCATAACATCCGCCCCTGCTTTTAAAAACTTTAATGCCACGCCATCGTTATTGTTTTGAATAGCCTCATGGAATAACGCATTCAATGTCTCTTGCGTTAACATTGGCAAACACCCTCCCTCCAGCAAGGCTTGCAGTGATTTTAACTTACCTTGATAGGCAGCATATTTGATATACTCTAAACCAAAGCAAGATTGAAAATACCTCTCTGGAAGAATATCTGAGAGCCGCTGAAATACCAGCAGATCATTGGCATCGATAAGATAATACTTTACGGAAGCTTTATTCAAAATACGTTTTATTTGTTCGACCACCTGAAGCGTGTCTCGTGATTCCCTACTACACATGCCATCGAAAATAGCCTGCAACTGATGTATATCTCTTTGAGTAGACGTCGTGTCGCGCTGTTTTCCAATCCCTCGCAGCAATCGTTCCCTGGGAGTACCTTCTGTGTCATTATTAAAGTATTTATTAATGTAGGCAGTTGGGTCGGCCCCTCTATCTAAAAGCATCTCCACCATTGTTAGGTCTGGTTTTTCAGACCAAACAGCAACACCAGCAGCAACGCTTAAAGCCGTTTCATCACCCTCCACTAGATTAACATTTGCCCCGGCATCTAACAACCAACGAAACAATTCCTTGTTTCCTACCTTCAGAGCCAATAACAGAAGGGATGGCGTCTCAGTATTTGACTCCATTTTCTTTACTGCTTCCTTTTCCTGCTCTGTATTGCTTAGTGCATCCGTGATTAACTGAATAACCTGTTTTTTAAGGCCTAAGGTATTCGGCGAAAATGACAACGCTTCCAAAACAGACATCTGTTTTGGCGTTGATTGAGTAGAAAAAACAACTGCTGGGTCCACTCCTCCCTCCAGCGCGTTTTTAGCCAATTTGATATCGCCTCCTAGAGCTGAAAAAAGCAAAGCATAATTTTCAGACTGATCTTCAGCGAACCCGTGAGTTAAGTACTCTCGAACAAAACCTAAGACACATTCTTTTGCTTTCTCAACAAGCCCCGAAGACATTAAAAAAATCACTGCCATTGGTTCACGCTTAAACAGTGACATAAGCTGATGCATTCTATTTTCTATTGCTTTTTTTTCTTCCGGTTTTATTACCGCACAAAACAAGAAATACAGCATCTCAGGATTAACACGTTTGTTCTGCATGGCTAGAGACATCATACTTTGACCTGCATCATCACGCACAAGAGGGCTTGCCCCTTGCTGTACCAACGACATCAAACCATGCAAATTATTCTCTCTAACACAGTTAATCACATCATTTCTTAACATTTTTGCTATTAAGGCTTGCGTCGCCGCATCAAACTCAGCCCCTGTGGAACTAGAAGGAGACCTAGCTGCCCCACCAAAACCGTCCGGATGCACCCCTTCTTTAGTAACTTCTCTTGACACACCAACCCCCTTTTTTAATGTAGCTTCTTGTGTAGAAAAAATCCTGTGCCATTTTTATCATTTCTTAAACTAATCGTCAACCAATGTAATTCAAATTGTAGAACCAAAGTAGCAATCTCACATTTTAACTGGGAGGGCTTCAATGGATTAAACCGGGCGACCCCGATAGGAAAAGATCTACCGTCTTAAGTTACTTTTTTCAAAGGGGTGACAACACTAAAGGCGAATTATGCAACAACACCGCCTTCGCAGGGATGACAACAAGTGGATCTACCGGTATTGCGCATAACTCAATTCGGAGAAGTTTTTAATACTAATGGCTTTTCATAGCAATTTCATACAAATCTCCAGAAATGCCTTTCGTTTCTGATATAATGCGCAGCGCTTCACGCATCATGGTTTGACGTTTCATATCCATGGGTTGCCAATTGGCGAGTGATCGTGCGATACGAGAAGCAACCTGCGGATTTGTTTTATCTAAACGCAAAGCCACATCACGAATCAAGGCATAACCCTTTCCCTCTACGTCATGAAAACCTAACCATGATTGTGTAAAGGCGCCAAGTAATCCATAAATAATATTTGGATTACGCCAGTCAAAGAGATCAGACTCCATGATCATTTGAACTTGCTTGATCGCATCTGAACGTTCAGCCATGCCTTGCAAGCTCAACCACTTGCGAACCACCAAAGGTTCATCACGCCATTTCTCTATAAAATCGGATAACAAACGTTCACGTAAATCACTCCCAGAATCATTCACGGCATTCAAGACACCCATGACATCGGTCATGTTGTCAGCTGAATGATACAAGTCTTCTAAGACTGGTGCTATAGCATTCACATCAGCCGCCGCCAGATACGCATAACAATCCGCTCGAAGTGCACGATGACCTTGAGCCTCCACAGAGTACTCAAACGGCGTTACAGGATAGGCATTAAGTGTTGCTTCCAACGCTGATCGACAACGTTCACCGATGGTTTTCATCAAACAGTCTCTAGCTTTAAGCAGTTGATCAACCGTATACCCTTCCCCATTTTGTAAGAGGTAGGTTTTACTCGGCAACGCTATCAAATGCGATAAAACCAAAAGTTTTTCTTCTTTTTGTAGCAAAGAAGCCATCGTATCTGACACTGCTTCTGGCACATGCATGGATTCACCCGCTGCTGCTTGATCAGCTAGCCTGTGTATAACACGTGTTAAGTAATGCTTCTTCGCAGCGTTTCGGCAGTAGGTGTCGGTATCATACAACCATAAACACACTAGCTCTTCATCAGCATAGTCATACGATAACTTGACAGGTGCAGAAAAACGACGAAGCAAAGTAGGAGTTGGCTTGCTTTCTACATTGATAAACGTCCAGGTTTGCTCTTCCTCAGCGAGCGTTAAAACACGCATACCAGACATTGCTTCTGCGTCATCTTGCAATTGCGTTAGTAAGTGCTCACCATTTTCATTCAATAAACCCATCGCAATTGGCATATAAAAGGGGTCTTTATGATCGGTTTCAGGCGTTGCAGGGCAACTTTGACTAATCCTTAGCTGGAAAGTCTGTGCCTCTTTATCGTATTCACTACTGACATGCAAGGTAGGTGTGCCTGCTTGATGATACCACCGTGAAAAACGTTCAGCATCCAAAGCAGGATACGTTTCTTTCATCACCGAGAGAAAATCGTCGGTTGTGACAGCTTGTCCATCAAAACGAGCAAAATAAGTATCTGTTGCCTTTCTAAAAGCCTCATCCCCCATAAACGTTTGATACATCCGTATTACTTCCGCCCCTTTCTCATAAACCGTGCTGGTATAAAAGTTGTTGATCTCGATGTAACTCGCTGGACGTATGGGATGCGCTAAAGGACTTTGGTCTTCCGCAAATTGACGTGTTTCAATATCGTTTGCTTCCATCAAACGGCAATGATCGCTTTTGAGCATTGCTTCGGTAAAACTTTGATCGCGAAACACTGTCAAGCCTTCTTTTAAAGTAATCTGGAACCAATCACGTAAAGTCACACGATTGCCAGACCAGTTATGAAAATACTCATGCCCTATCACACCCTCCACAAGCACATAATCCATATCGGTTGCTGTTTTGGGATCGACTAAGACGTACTTCGTGTTAAAAATATTAAGTCCTTTATTTTCCATAGCGCCAAAATTAAAGTCACTCACCGCTACGATCATATAGATATCTAAATCATACTCACGACCGAAAGCTTCCTCATCCCAAGCCATGGATCGCTTCAAAGCTCCCAGTGCAAACTTGGATTGTGCCGCATAACCACGATCCACATACATGTGCAGCTTCACCGTACGACCCGACATCGTAGTGAACGTATCTTCCAAGAGATCAAAATCACCAGCCACTAAGGCAAATAAATACGCGGATTTTAAAGAAGGATCTTCCCAACGAACCCAATGACGATTGTCTGCTAGATCGCGCATCTCTGTTAAATTACCATTACTCAACAAACTCGGGTATTGTGCTTTGTCAGCCTCAATCGTCGTGGTGAAATAGCTCATGACATCTGGGCGATCAAAATAATAGGTAATACGTCTAAAGCCATGTGGCTCACACTGCGTGCATATATTTCCGTTAGAGGCATATAAGCCCATCAGACAGGTATTTTTTTCAGGATATAAATGCACAACCGTTTCAAGCTGACAAGACTCTCCTGACCAAGGAATCGTAAGCGCGTTATCGCTCAGTTTGTACTGAGACTCGTTTAAGACAACACCGTCCAGGGTTACGCTCTGTAAATCTAGCGCTTCACCATCCAATACGATAGGTGTGTCTTTGTCAGCACTTTGAGCTCGAGCGAGAGAAAGTGTGGTATGCACCTTAGTGTGAGAGTCACGAACATCAACGTCCAAATGCACATGGCGAACCACAAACGGTGGGACAGTGTAATCGGCAAGGTAAATGGTAGGTTTGGTTTCAGGCATAGCGACTTCCTAAGAGCTTGATTTGAAAGAAATACTATCCTAACGGAAAAGCGCAGTTACGGCTATGTTAAGACACTTAAAAGACGGGCCCTATAAGCACTCGAATGCTGTGTGAACCAACACCTGGTGAGACAAATAAAGAACAATTTCTGTTTAAAAACAACCGGTTAGCCTCTGAGCACCTGTTCGAAAACAAATCAAAAAGAAGACTTAAGCACCTGTTTTACCTTAAGAAATTTAAGCTTTCCCGACAACCCCTTAATATTGTGGTTAATTTTTTGTTTCTTTGTTCTTGTGTTGACCCAAAATAGTGATATAATGGACCAACCTTCGACTTGAGTGCTTGTATTCAAGTCATACGTGAAACCAACTTTGGACATAGGAGCAAGACCTTGGAAGGAATCGCAACTGCGCTAGAAACATCAGCCGCACCTCAAGTAGAACTATCCACTGAGACCAGTGATTATTCACTCGCTGCTGCCGTACAACGTTCACTACAAAATTACTTTGCTAATTTGGGTGACCAACAACCAGCTAACCTGTACAACATGGTCCAAGCAGAAGTAGAAGTACCTTTGCTAAAAATGGTCATGCGTTACACCAACAACAACCAAAGTCGTGCTGCCAAAATTCTTGGAATCAGCCGCGGTACGTTGCGTAAAAAGCTAGCTATCTACAAAATCGGACAAATGAGCGAAGGTTAATCCTCCCTCTTTCGTTTCGTAAAGAATCCCAGCTTATGCTGGGATTTTTTTTGCCAGACTCTTCGCACCTCCTCTGGTTGCTCGAAGCGTTGTTGCATAATTCATAAAAAGAGCATTTTTTGTTTTGAAAAAACCGCTTTAAGATATCTAAGGAACCCTTACCCCTCCGGCCGTCATTGCGAGCGAAGCGTGGCAACCCAGATTATATCCGGCGAAAGCCGGAGCATTTATACTAATGGTATCTTCTTTAGAAGATACAAAAATAACTATTTTTATAGTATATTTTTGTCGCTTCACATTCGTTCGCGGTAATTTTATCCTGGTTTGCCGCGCTTCGCTCGCAATGACGCTGGCTGGCCAGGGGGAAATCTGGTTGCTCAAACCCTATTATGCAACAACGCCTTGCTCGAGGGGGTCTAATTCCACACACGCGTGTGACGTGCAGATAGCAATAATCACTATCTAAACAGCTCCTTTAGCCTGTTTTTCTTTCTGGTAATCATTGTAAGCTGTTTCCAACTTTGAAGTCTCTTGATTGTTGTGAAACAGGTTGAATTGATTGTAAAAGTGAGTTGCTTTCTGATGATGATCAAGATGGCGAGCACCTAACACCAACGCGATAAAAGAAACACAGGTAACAACGATAATAAGTGATGATACAACAGGGCTTATCGCATCAAAAGTAATGGCACCAAAAAATGCTGGTAATGTGCTGTTGAAAAGACTCATCAGAGAGGCAGTACTCCATCCTATCCCTGCAGCAAAGAACAAGGTCCCAATGCATACAAAAAATTGAGCCGAACCCACACCACAGGAACTACTAGGCTCGCCTACATAATGCAAACCACGAAGCGCATCTGGAAGCGTCTTGATTTTATTCTTATTCTTAACCTTTAGCACTCTAAGATAGTCTTGTTTTGCGTTATACGTCTGACCAGCCTCTAAGGCTAAGTCTATCCAACGTTTTAATTTCTCTTTCTGCTGTTTAACATGAGTATCAAACGTTTCTGAAAATGCATTTTCTGATAAAAGAGCAGTGTAACTTAACAAATCTCCATAATATTCGTCAATGTCATTAATACACCCATTAAGTTGTTCCGGTAAGGTTGAAATTTTAATCTCATCATTAACACATTTACCAACAAGATCTATCACTTGCTCCACAATGCTCAGTATCTTATGTTGACAACAACGACGCAGACTTAACATAAGATCATCACGCTTCGCCATTAAATTAACACGAGTTAGAAAGGTCACCACTGGGATATGATTACTACTTTGTTTTTCTGACGTCACAAATTCTGTCACATCTTGAACCCATAGCGTTAGATCATTGCTATCCTGAGACGAAAAAATAACGTGTGGTGATTCGATTAGTGAATCAAATAAAGCTACTGCTCTTTGAGATAAGCGTATTTGCTGAATATCATGCTTCCGCCTTTTAATTTTCTTGTGTTGTTTAAGAGCGAAATTTTGCAACGATACTTTACCCTCATTAACTGCTGGAAAATGCGAATCAACGATTCGCTGCTCTACAAAATTACTGATTTTTTCAGAAACTTGATCAAGACGTAACAAGGGTTCATCATCTTTAAATTGTACTGTCAGAGCCTCTTTAACTAACTCTCGAATCTGCAACTCTACTTTTTTGTTTAGATATGCTGTGACTTTAGTGGTCACCAACGGAGTTACTGTCTCATTTTGGCGTAAGGCTTCAATGGCAAATTCACAACCTCTCGCTCCAGCTAAATTACCCTTTTCTAATGCTTGATACGCATCATGAAGAGCTTTTGCAAAGCGCCTCCTCTTCTTTTGCCTCTCATGCCAGCTAGTAACCTGATCTGAAAAATCGTCAAAAATACTTTTTTTCTTTTGTATCCTTGGCTGACTGAGGTTGCTCTCGCCACCTGCGCCGACACCTTTCCTTTGTTTTCGTGGCATATGCGTCATCCTTGCATCCATGCAGTTTCGCAATCAGTGTAAAGCGCTCTCTAGTAAGAATCAATTAGAAAGGCTTAGCAATGGGGATGAAAGGTTAAATTCTGACAACACATGTGGCAAATACGGATTAATCAGATGATTAGCTAGCAGCTGAAAGCTCAAAGCTTGATCATCCAAAGTCCAGGTCACATTGAACTGATTCGCTTGCGAACTCATGCTAAGATTGGCTGTTTTAAGCAAACGAAACCATGCCCAAGGTCCCGTTTTAACCAATTTGGACTCACCTGTTTTGGGGTTAACCCACGTGATACCGGCACTATCTCCATCCATTCCTGGCCATTCAAATGGAATGGGAGTTGCACGCTTATTATTTATCTCTACGACTTTGCCACCAACGCTTAGATTAATCGATTGTAACTCACTTGGAATATGTGTCGGCATCAAGGAGAAGAGCACCGTTGGTATTTGCCTGTTATCTTGATAAAACATTTTTTGAATCACAGACGATTTGAAAATCATTTCAACACGCTCTTGAGTGAGAGGCAAACCTATCCCATCAGCTGTTTTAATTGTCCAAGCATGTGCATTCGTATTTAAGAAAGGATCCAAGTACTTCTCAAAGAAACGTTGCATGGTCCCACCAGGCCCAAAGAACGTTGTAAAATCAGAAATACGAATATCATCGTCTGACCCAGGTTTGATAGGAAACCTCGATCCAATATGTCGCTCATAAAATGGGTATACCTCACCTTCCCAATGCTGATTGATCAATTCAGCCGTTTGATCCAACATCAACACCCAAATAGACTGCGTTAACGTTTGCAACCAATCTTTAATCGGGTTGGGCATCATAGTAGCCAAAGTACGCATAACCGTAATCGTCTCTTTTGGTGATGGATGCTGCATTCGGTTGGCTGTTTTTTGGAAAGTCGCTTCTAATGAGTCACAACTCGATAACAACGTGTCTAAACGCTCGCCTGCCAACCGAAACGCAGATTGCTGTTTGCCAGCAACAGTGAAGGCATGCAACTGCTCCCAAAATGCTTTATGCGGCAAAGGCTCATGAGACTCATCCAAACCATCAAGCAAGTGAGTCACCCATTGCCAGAAAGGCGATTCAATATCTGCTAAATCATGAAGCTGCATTCGTGCCACATCAAAGTTAGTGACGGGTGTCAGCACAACCGACTGCAATTGCTCGTACCAATACCGACTCATGGCTTTTAAATACTGATCATACACTTTCTGTATGACACCTGGGTCCGAATCGTCACTAGTTGCGAAAATAGGTTTATCTAGCACCTCATTAGAATGCGATAACGCTTTAATAGCATCGGGTATCAAGCTAGCACGCAACTGCTTTGCATGCTCTGGTAAATACAGTGATTGAACCTTAAGTAAACGAACACTATTACCTAATGCTTGTGTGCTTATGCTATTGTCGTTCAATGCTTTTGACAGTATCCACTGCCAAGCAACCGCCTCTTTTGGCAACGATAACAAGTACGATCTTGCTTCACGCACCAAATGGTGATTCACTGGCAGTGAAGAAGGGTGTAAGTTTAAATACTTATGCAAATGTATTAATAAGGCTTGTTGTCTTGACTCTGGAACCTTAGCTTGCCGCCAAGCTGATAGAATAGCAGGCATCAAGCGAGCAGCATCAGACTGCCCTGCATGCGTCCATCGAATATACCCCTCCAAATCATGGTACAAGGTTGGAGAGACCGTCCCCTGTTGCAAGTCATGCTGTAACAAGTGCTCGAACGTGGCTGTTAGATCAGGGGCTAATTGTTTCGTTAAACCTTCACGATATCGTGCATCAACACTTCGTAAAAGATCACCATCCACTGTAAAACCCAACCAGCGATAGCGTAGTATCTGATGATTCGACAATACCTTTTTGACATGCGCTAAATCATTTAAGCGTGATAACCAATCACTCTCTTTCGCTATAAGCGGAATGGGTTTGGTTAAAATACTTTGTGCTTCTTGTATCGCTGACCGTGTTTCTATAAAACCGCGATGCAACCAAAAAAGCGCTGCCACAATCACCGCGGAACCAATCAACAAATGATACATAGTCCAGTGCCATCGATTCGCCGTGCCTCGATGGTGCGCTTCAGGCTTGATCAACTCAGAAAATAGCTCTTTCACAAAATAGGGCTTCGAGCTTGGTTTAACAAACGACGATAAATCATGAGACTCACTAAGAGGATTATCACTCTGTTCGTCCGCTTGCTCTGAACTAGTGAGGTATATCCCTGAAATATGCCGTTGAACAGAGCCAGGCAATGCCTCTAACAAGGTAACCAGCTCATCAATAAACATACCTAAGCGTTGTGGAAATGCGCGAAGTAAATCTCTTTTCAAAATATCTTGCTCGTAATGCAATCGACCAACTGTTAATAAATCAATACGGTGTAGCAATGTTTTTAAAGCCAAGGCAATCGATTCAAATGGCTTTTGATTTGGACCTGTATCTAAATGAACACCGCACAATTGTTGGCGCTCATCAGCCGTCAACATTGAAAAGAAAGCATCAAACCCGAGCAATTTATCCGCTTTACTCAACACAACCGTAAACTGAGCCTCAGGAAAAACAGATAAAACACACTCCGACTCCAAGCTCACCTTGTTGATATAGTCTCGCCAGGCCGAGGTATCATGACGTTGAATCAGCTCACAGTCCAAGACTAAAAGCACGCCTAAATAAGCACTTTTAGACCGAAAGGATCGCCAGCGATGCAACATGGTTTTCCAAGCATGCTCAGCAGGAGAACCCTCTTCTGCATCACTCCATCGTCCACCAATATCAGCAATCAAAACACGCTTTCCCACCCAATAATTGACGGATTCTGTCGGAAGAATAGGCCGAATACTCGTATCGTCAGAGGATTCCAGCACCAAGCCCGAATGTGCTAACAGTGTTGTTTTACCGGAACCACTAGGACCTAACATCACGTACCAAGGAGCCTTACGTAATGCTCTCATGCTTCGGTATTGTTTTTTGAGTAAGCGCAACGCTCTACCCCAACGCCCTAGGGCATCATCAATGATTGGAAAAGAACCATCTGGCTTCACGGAACGCCAAAAACGTCGTGAGAAAAAGGGCTGTTTATCTGTCATCCGTGTGCGCTTCCATGTCGTGCGTAACTGTGTGTGCTTGCAGTTGATCATGCAAAGGCTTGGCTAAGCCATGCAAGTGCTTTTGATACGGGATATACAACACAGCCGTTGCAAGCAAAACCATGAACCAGATGATACCCATGCCTCGTGCTCGCCAAAATTTACTGAAGAGAGACTTTTTCCGTGGGATATTCGGTTTATCACCCCAGAAAAAAACAGCTTTGGGCGCTCCTCGAAACAAGGAAATATAGCGATATAAGCGATCACGCATTTGTGCAATCACTTGAATACCACCAGCCTGATCACGGTACTCACCCATGAAACCCAAACTTAAACAGTAATACCCTAATTCCAACAAATCTAAATGCTCACTAGGGTCATCACAACAGCCTTTTAAAATCTCGAAAAATCGCCCTGATGAAATGGGCTCTTGAGCAAACTCATTCAATAAACCAGACGCCATCCAGTCTGTCGATAACTCCCAAGATGATTGTGCTATTAAGTCATCCAACAAAGCGGCTAACAAATACCGGCCAGCCATTAACTCAAAGGTATCGTACCCATCTGTTTTAACCTGCATCATAAACTGGTGGATCGCCTCAACTAACTTTTCTTTGACCTTCGCTTCTGGAATAGGTGGCACCTCCCCTCGGCAAGAAGAGGCAAAAGACAACAACACCTGAGCAGATTTAAGCAGAAAATTTGGCTTTAGTTGCAGCGTTCTATCAACGTTCAGCAAGGATAACATCTTTTCTGTCTCGGGAGACAGCAACGGTGACCGCTTTAGCAAAGGGTCCGAGACTGACTCCAGAGCACGTTGCTCTGTCTCTTCTTTGACACAGTCTTTTGTCATAAGGGCTCCGAACTCGGATGGCTAGACACCCAGTTTAGGGTACGCTAAGTAGGAGCGCAAGCGCTCATATCCTACACGCTGATACTCGATTTTGGTCGTTTTTAGTGCTATTATTCCTCCTTCATTGTTTGCTTTACAAGGTTTAAGCATGCGTCATTTTCGCTCGATTTTCCTACCATTCGTTGCCGCCCTATCCTTATTCACAGCGCTCTCCGCATCTGCGGCTGTTCATCGTGTTAGCTTGATTTCCTCTTCGGAAACCCACCACATCACGATGGAGGCAGGCATTCCTCATCCTGACACTGACGAGATGGTGTATAAAGATTTACCGAAGCACATCCATAGCCCAGGTTACAAAGCCTTTGTTTTTGATCCAAAACGTCTTGCATGGGCTGCTTATGACAAATATGGCTTCCGAGTTGCGCATGGTGTTGCCAACGGCGGCGCTGATTTCTGCGAAGAAATCAATGAACCATGCCGAACCCCTGTCGGCCACTTCACCATCAAGCGTCGTGGCGGACCCGACTGCGCCTCTAGCCAATTTCCAGTAGGCACAGGAGGAGCAGCGATGCCCTACTGCATGTTCTTCAAAAACGGCTGTGCCATTCATGGTTCTCCTTACGTAGCAGAACAAAACACCTCGCACGGCTGCATTCGAGTACTCACTCCAGCGGCCAAATGGTTATCTCGGTACTTTTTAAAATACGGCACGCATGTTATCGTGTTGCCCTACTAAATCGTCAACCGAACGCTTACTATGCTGAACATACAAAACCTCTGCATCCGTTTGGGTGGGAAAAATCTCTTAGACAACGCAAACGTTCATGTAGCGCCCAAAAGCCGTGTTGGCTTGATTGGCCGAAATGGTTCAGGCAAATCCACACTGATGCGTGTACTGCAAGGAACACTAAACCCAGACGAGGGAAAGATTGACTATCCCAACAACTGGAAGCTAGCTTTTTTAGATCAAGAACTTCCTAACGGCAACACACCCATCGCTGATTATGTCTGCTCAGGGGATGCGCTTTGGCACAAAACCATGCAAGAACTGAAGGCGGCTGAAGAAACTAACGACGGCCATGCCATCGCTCATGCACACGATGTATTAGCAACCATTGATGGTTACAGCGCCCGATCTCGTGCTGAAACTCTCCTCATGGGGTTAGGATTTAAAGCATCCGAATGCGATCGCCCTATTAGTCATTTCTCTGGTGGTTGGCAAATGCGCTCACAACTAGCACGAGTCATGATGGCTCGATCAGATCTGTTACTGCTAGACGAGCCAACAAACCACTTGGATTTAGAAGCGATTTTGTATTTAGAAGCATGGTTAAAACGTTTTCAAGGCACAGCCATTATTATTTCTCACGACCGTGAATTTTTAGATAACGTGTGTACCGACACCATTCATTTACATCAACACAAACTACGCGGGTATACAGGTGGCGTCACTGCATTCATGCGTCAATTTGAAGAAGCCTACGAGCTCGAACAAAAAATGGCAAAGAAAGTCGCTCAAAAACGCGCTCACATGCAAAAATTTGTGGATCGATTCCGAGCAAAAGCAACTAAAGCTAAACAAGCTCAAAGTCGTCTCAAAGCCTTAGAAAAAATGCAATTCAGCGCAGAACTTGTGCTTGATAGTGAGTGTAGTTTTTCTTTCTTAGAGAGCAAGCCAGTTGGCTGGCCAGCTATTAGCATCAAAGGTGATTGCGGCTATGGTGACACAAGTATTCTCACGAAGGTACGTTGGTCTGCAGGTGCCCAAGATCGTATTGGCATTATCGGTAAAAATGGTGCAGGTAAAACAACCTTCTTAAAAACACTGATGGAAGAGTTGCCGCTACTCAATGGTGACACTGAAAAACACCCTGATTTACGATTGGGTTATTTTTCACAACAACAAGTCGATGACCTTTGCTTAACGGACACACCGCTTCAAGCGCTAATGCGCACTGACAAAACACTCACCGAGCAAAAAGCACGGCAACATTTGGCAAGCTTTTACTTTGATCATCAACGTGTCTTGCAGCCCATCGCTCCTTTCTCAGGCGGTGAAAAAGCGCGACTAGCCTTGAGTATTTTGGTATGGAAGCGTCCCAATTTCTTATTGTTGGATGAGCCCACCAACCACCTAGACATGCCCATGCGAGAAGCGCTTATCAATGCACTTCAGTCTTTCCCTGGCGCTGTTATTTTAGTGTCCCACGACAGACACCTGCTCAACTGCACAGTCAATCAATACTATTTGGTAAACAACGGAAACATTCAACCCTATGATCTTTCACTGATGGATTACGCTAAAAGCAGCTTAGAAAAAACAGACCAAGCTCCAGCTAAAGAAAAAAAAGGAAAATCCAAAAAATCCCTCGAAGCTCGCTTAAAAACCATCGATAAGAAGATTCAATCGCACAAAGAAAAACTGAGATCGATTGATGCACAACTTGCAGACGCATCGCTTTATGACGGAACAAAGAATAAGCAGATAGACACCCTAAACACCGAGCGTAAGCAGCTCGATAAAAAAATCCAAACTTTGATGGATGAATGGGAAGCTTTGGCGAGTGAACTATAACGTTGACACAATGATATATCTTTTTAGAACAGTTGTTGTCGATTAGATGAGGTGACACCGCAAAGCGGTGCTTGTTTTTTGCTTCTGCAAGGAGGTCGAGAACCGGAACGGATCGCACATAAAGTGCTTGAGTACCGGAAGCGAAGACCGACACAGCAGAAGCGAAAAAGCACCCATCTAATCGACAACAACAGTCTTTAGGTTCATAAACTCACGTATCCCTGCCGAAGCCATTTCACGACCATAACCGGAACGCTTAATACCACCAAAAGGTAAACGCGGATCGGAGGAGACACAGGCATTCACCGAAACTGTTCCTGCTCGCAGCAAGTCTCTCGCAATCCGCTCTCCTTCCTCAAGGTTTGTCGTGAAGATACCCGCCGATAAACCGTAAGCCGTTTCGTTCGCGATCTTAACCGCTTCATCGATATCGGGCATTCGCCACACAGTGATTACTGGCCCAAACAACTCTTGTGTGCTTGCAGGACAACCTTCTGGGATATCTGCTAACAGGGTGGCAGGGTAGTAGCAACCTGGGCCTTCTGGCATCTCACCACCTAACAGACAGCTTGCACCAGCTTGAACAGACTCTGAGACTTGGCGATGTAAGGTTTCCCGCAAATCTGCACGTGCCATGGGTCCCATCATGGTTGCTTCGTCCATGGGATCACCGCAGGTATACTGCTTCGCTTCTTCAAGTAATCGCTCCATAAAAGCATCGTAAATACCATCTAACACCAAAATACGTTTGGCTGCGATACAGACTTGACCGGCATTCAAATAACGCGATTTCACACAAGCATCCACAGCAAGATCGATGTCCGCATCCTCACAAATGATATAAGGATCGCTGCCACCTAATTCCAAGACAACCTTTTTGAGTTGTTTTCCCGCTTCAGAAGCCACAGCAGCACCTGCACCTTCACTACCTGTCAATGTGATTCCTGTCACCTCAGGATGTGCAATGATAGCTGGTACCACATCCACATCAGCGATAACACTTCGAAACAAACCATGCGGAAAGCCTGCATCGATAAATAGCTTTTCTATAGCTAATGCAGCCCCCATAGAATTAGGCGCATGCTTTAAAAGACCTGCATTACCACCCATGATATTAGGTACAGCAAAACGCATAACCTGCCATATGGGATAGTTCCAAGGCATGACAGCAAAAACGACTCCCAATGGCTCATAGCAGGTGTACGATTTTTTGCGCTCAGTTTCAATAAACTGAGGCTGCAAATGTTCTTCTGCATTCTCCACGTAGTACTCACACAGCCAAGCACATTTTTCAATTTCATTTTTCGCTTGCTTGAAAGGTTTGCCCATTTCTTCGGTAATGATTGTCGCAAACTCTCGACAATCACGGCGCAAAATATCAGCCATTCGAAGAAACAATAAATGACGCTCTGAAAACGGTGTCTCTTGCCAAGAGCGACGCACATCAGCCATGGTGTCAATCATGCCCATGACTGTCTCTTGACTCATTAACTCGTAGCTCTTAACTAGTTCACCCGTTGCAGGATTAATGACATCGATAGCCATACTAAACTCCTAGGTTAGTGTTTTTAAGTGCTCAACCAATTTCATGTTTTCGCTGTAGTCCACAGGCACAACAATCACAGTGGGCTTGTCATCATTTTGCAAAGCTTTTGCCACGGTTGAACAAAACTCTTCTTGCGTTTGCACATGGTAACCATGACAACCATACGCTCGAGCCAGCTCTGCTAAATCTGGATTATCAAGAGCTACATGGGAGTAATGCCCACAAGAAAGCTCCTGCTTCCATTTGATAAGCCCGTAATAATCATCTTGCCAAACGACCACCACAAAAGGAATTCCTAACTCTGCACCCGTTGGCAAAGCCTGAATACCCATCATGAATCCACCATCACCACACACAGCCACCACATGCTTTTCAGGATACAAGCGCTTTGCTTCTAAGGCACCTGGCATGCTGCCAGACATGGAACAAAAACCATTACTGATAAACACTGTCTTAGGAAGACAAGCACCGTACTGACGAGCCACCCACATTTTATGAGCACCCACATCGCTCACAAGAATACTGTCTTCAGCCAAACTTTCTCGTAAATCATGCAACAAACGCTTAGGTTTCATGGGGAAGCCTGTATCATCTTGATCCAAATCCAAGTCTGCTTTAATTTTTTGTTGAACCCCACCGAAATAAGGATCTTCTTTCCTGCAGTTTGCTGATAACTTGGCATTAAGCTGTTCCATGATGACAGCAATATCACCAACGAGCGATAAATCTGGTAAATAATTTTCGTCAATTTCGGCTCGCTCAACATCGACGTGGATAATGGTTTTTTCCTCCCCCACATTCCAACGTGATGGCGGGTACTCTACCATGTGATAACCAATGCAAATCACACAATCGGACTCTTTAAATGCATCAATCACAATGTCTTTAAAACCTAGACCAACACAATGTAATGAACGTTCATGCTGATGATGGATGGCCCCTTTTCCCATAAAGGTGTAGGCAGCATAGTACTGCGTTTTATCTAAAAATTCAGCCATTTTCTTATAACAGGCATCGTTTACAGCACCATCGCCTAACAAAACAATGGGTTTCTTTGCTTGAGTCAAAGCATCACAGACCCGATCAATTTGACCAATCGTGGTCCCTAACTTCGCGCGATCAGGCACCGTTCGAAAAGGTTTTGCGTCCGTCACTTGCTTCGCAATATCTTCCGGAAGCTCAATCAAGACAGCGCCTGGTCGACCAGATTGAGCTATTTCAAAAGCCTTCGCAACGACCTCTGGAATAACAGATGCATCCAAAATAGTAGTTGCCCACTTGGTAACAGAGCGGTACATACTAACAGAGTCCATGTTTTGGTGTGACTCTTTATGTAAACGTGATGTTTCAGCTTGCCCAATGATTGCTACCACTGGTGCGTGGTCCATGTTCGCTTGTGCGACACCAGTGAGTAAGTTCGTTGCTCCAGGCCCTAAGGTAGCCATACAAACGCCACATTGACCAGTCAATTGACCATGCATCACAGACATAAACGCCGCTGTTTGCTCGTGACGGGTTGTGATGAACTTAATGGGAGAGTCTAATAGAGACATCATGATGTCTTCATTCTCTTCTCCGGGGACCCCGGAAATAGCTGTAACCCCTTGTAACTCAAGGCATTTTAATAGAAGGTCTGATGCTTTCATTAGCCGGCTCCATGCATTTAGGCAATCTTGAGTATAGCTGAAGCCCGCTGGGTTGTCTTTTGAGATCCTTGGTGCTCAAGCCAAAGCAGCTTGTTTCCCCACTCATCGTCCAATTGCTAATGAAAGTCCGTCCAATCGGCAATTCAACAGCGTCCAAATGATCACTGAACTTATATTTCTTTTTAAATTCAATGCGTTACTTAGACAGAGAAACTCCCGCGCATAGGCAAGTATTCTGAAGCAAAGTCATCACTGTCATGGGGCCTACCCCACCAGGAACAGGAGTTAACCAGGAGGCTCTTGAGGCTGCTTTTTTTGCATCCAAATCACCGCATAACTGACCAGACTCATCCGTATTCATGCCAACGTCCACAACGATCGCACCCGGCTTGATCCAAGAGGAATCGATCACATCACGTTGCCCAACAGCGGTCACTAATAAATCTGCTTGAGCCACAAGATGAGAGACATTTGCTGTAAATCGGTGAATAATCGTCACTGTCGCGTTCGCCAAAAGAGCTTCCCAGGCCATAGGACGGCCAACCAGATTAGAAGCACCAACAATCACAGCATGAGCACCCGTTAGATCTAACTCATGATATGTCAGCAGCTGCATGATACCCCAGGGCGTACACGGACGAATCCTTGGATTTTGCATAGCCAAACAACCTTGATTATAAGGGTGCAAGCCATCAACATCTTTATCCCTTCGAATACGTGATAAAAGAGGAAACACAGGACGCCTATCAGGCAGAGGGCATTGCAATAAAATCGCATGCACACTGTCATCAGCATTTAAGGTATCAATACATTCTGCCACCTCTTCTTCTGACGTGTCCGCAGGAAAGCGATAGCAACGGGACGTAATGCCGACACGCTCACACGCTGCTACTTTGTGTGTAACATAGCGCACAGAAGCTGGATCATCACCCACCAAAATAACGGCCAAAGAGGGTGTGGCTCCACCAGAAGCAACATGCGCCGACACAGCTTCTTTTACCTCGCCCTCAAGCTGAGCCGCGAGTTTTTTTCCGTCTAAGGTATGTGCCGTCATAAAGTGATCTCCTTACCGTTAAGGTGACAACAACAAGCGTTGCCCTACGCGTATGGTTGTTCCATTTAAGTGATTCCAGCGCTTGATTTGTTTCACTGTCACACGATGCACAAGCGCAATATGACCCAAGGTATCACCTGCTTTAACACGGTATTGTTTCACACGCGAGCGATGATGCCCTCCTCGCCATAGATGAATCACTTCACCCACTCGCAAGCGATGATGCTGCGACAAGTTATTCCAATAACGAATTTGGTTGATAGTCACGTGATATTTCCGCGCAATGCGAGAATACGAATCGTAACGCTTCACTACATGGGTGATATGTTTAGGACCTGGAATACCTTCTTCGGTGATAGCTCTTGTTTTCACCGATAAGTGATGAGCCGCCTCAACCACTCGCTTCACACCAGGCACTAGCAACACTTGCCCTGGATGAATAAGCGGTGATGGCAGCTTATTTAAGTGCATCAGTTGAGACACCGTGGTGCGTTCACGATGCGCAACTTTTGCAAGTGTATCACCTGATTGCACACGGTAATGCGGTCTACGATCTCGTGATGGATGAAGCTCGTGTTTCTTTTGCCAAGCTTTGAATTGAGACAAGTGGCTACTAGGAATGTACACATGATGCCAATAAGGACCTGTGCTCGCTCGTCGGAAACCAGCGTTATAAGTTCTAAACTCTGATTCTTTGACTCCCAACAGTGACGCCAAATGATCCAGGGACATCGCATGCGGCAAAGCAACTTGCGTAAATGGCGCTTCAATCGGCACAGGATATAAGGCCACATCAAACACATCACGGTGAGCGATGATTTCTGCAATGGCTAGCAGTTTGGGTACGTAGATGCGTGTTTCTTTTGGCAATGGCAACGACCAAAAATCCACGGGCTTATGATGTTTGATGTTGTAACGTATCGCTCGCAAGATCCGCCCTTCGCCTGCGTTATACGCAGCGATGGCTAGCAACCAATCATGGAAAAAACCATGCAAATACGATAAATAAGACAAAGCTGTTTGTGTGGAACGTATGGTATCTCGACGACCATCAAACCACCAATCAGACGACAGATGATACCCCGCAGCTGTGCCAGGCATCAGCTGCCACAAACCTGTTGCGCCAGTCTTTGAATAAGCAAACGGTAAAAACCGACTTTCAATGATAGGCAACAAAGCAATTTCAGCAGGCATGTGCTCGACTTGCGTTTCTTGATAAATGTAGGCAATAAAAGGATAAGCGTTGTGGGTAATTTGATTGAGGCGTGGTTTATTTTTGAGTAGTTGCTGCACACCTGGCTGTATGCTGCCAGCTGGCACCTTATTGATGAGCGTAAAATGCGCAGACATCTCACCCCATAGGTCATGCGGTCTAGCCTGCCAATGCCAAGAAGATGCGTAAGAAGCGCTTCTAAAACAAAGAGTTGCAAGAGCCAGAAGAACAGAAAGACTGGAAAGAAAAAGACGTTTGCGTGTGACCATGAAGCCATGCTACGGAGTATGAACTGAAAAATCAAGGTGTTCCGGGAGCCCTAACGGGGTGCTGGAGCGCCACCACCTTCGGAATCAGGTTCAGGAAGCACCCCTTGAGGTGGCAGCTTCAAAGCATGAGTGATTCCCTTAAAAAACGTATACGTCCCTATATCCATCTGATCGGGTGCTTTTTCTTCATCAATCATCCTTAACTGAGCTTCCGTTAAATGAGGAGCCATACGAATGATATAATCACGAGCAAGGAACCTTAGCTCATTATCAGGAGTAGAGCAGCCTTGCTCATCAATTATTATTCGGTGCCTTAACATACGGAACACAAATGTAATCATACCATCTGTAGGCCGGGTTACCCCTTTAATCAGGGCATTCAATAGATGGCCAATAGGGTTCATCACTACTGAAAAATCTATTTTTGTCATGCTGTTAAAAATAGCTTCTTCGAGCTCATGCGCTTGTATCTCAGTTAAACGAGACGCAATTCCTTGCAGGTAACGGCAGGCTTTTAGATGATCCCCTTCTACTAACTCCCGAGTAGTTAGTTTCGCCATTTGAAGGCGGTAAATATCTCCCACTTGCTTATCATTTAGATAGTTAGATAACACAGGCAATGCACGCAACAGATCTGGATGCACAGATTGATACTGTAACAACACCTCAGGAACAAAATGAAGTCGATCACACAAAGCAGTCAAAGCCGCAACCTCTTGCTCTAAATCAATACCATTGCCTTTATCCATAGCAATAACCAAAAGCTGCGCAGCTAATGTATGACATTGATCATGACTAAAACACGATGCAAACGCTGGCACCAAATGAATAAGCCCATAGTAAATTGACCCAAATCTCATCTTCTCAGATTCAATACAACCTAACTTGCCCGAAAACCCAAAATAATTCGTTTCCAGACAACTTAATAATGATGCCTGAATATGATTAAACAACAGAGTCACCGATGCTTCCGACACCTGCTTTGATAATGCGACACCGATAACGACCAATTCCTTAAACGACATCTGAAGAATAGGTATATCAACAGCTGAAGACCCCAATGAGCACAACTTATCAAGATAGCTATTTATAAAAAAGCTAGGCACTTCAAGCAAAGATAACTCTCGAAAAAAAACAAAAAAAGTATGATTACAATCACTTAAGTTCTTTATTTCTTCAGTAACAGATCGAAACATCTCTGTAGGAATCACAGGTAGGCTTAGGGAAAAATGTAACGCCACAGATTTATTAAAAGCGATCTTCTGAAGAATCAATACATAAGAATCATAGGGTAGCTTCTGAATATATCGCAACATATGTTCTTCCAAAGAATCATAGCTTAACCGTCTCATACCTGCCAACACTACTTCTTGTATGATCTGTTGAGACAGATCGGGAAGAAAAGCGACTAGAGCCTTACAGTAAGTCCCTGTGAAAGCTATATCATGCCTGTCCCGCTCTCTTAACCAGGCAATCATTTTACTCACTTGCTCAGATGATAAACTGAAACGAATTCTGTCTAGTGCCTCAAAAAGGTGCTGGTGATGGTGAGCAAACTCAGCTAGTCGTTGCAAGAGTCGGCGTAATAACATCAAAAATGAATCAGGAATACTATCGCCGCTCGAATACAATACTGCTAATATGGGAATAGTGCTTAGAACATCATAAACATCGTCGGCTTCGAAACACCATCCAAGCTTTGTCATTAAATGCTTTCTTGTCACATCAGATAGCGTTGGAAGGCATTTTTCTAAATCCATCTTGAACTCGGAAAAATAACACAACTGATCAAGGGTGACCGGGCATTCTTGAAACGTCTCTGGGGAGAACAACTTTCGGCAAGCTAACTTATGACCCAAATTTTGATTCTTTGTGCTTAGCATAAGCGTGTGCAATCTATCACGAAATTTCGTATTGTCGACATAGTCAGGCAATTCATCTCTACTCAACCACAATTGTAGCAATCTCGTTTGAACATCAAGAGACTCAGCATCGTCTCGTGAAAAAATACGCTGTATAGCATCTCCATGAAAAAAACGGTGTGTTGGCGCTATAGACATCAAGTCTCGTGAGCCCAGGAAAGAGAAAATAGTTTTTTGAGAATCTTTCCGGATAAACAACCCGTGTTGAGCACGAACTTTACGCGGCTGCAAAGAAGCTCCTTCCTCAGCAAAAGCCTGCGTTGGATGATAGTTCTCTTTAAAACTTAAGACAAAACGGCTGGACGGATTATTGTCCAAAAATGCTAAAATCTCTTGATGTGTGAATAATTCTGAGAGCATCTTATGAGTCAACAAACGAGCAATAGGCTCCTGAGAAGCCATCATCGCCTTACCAACTGACCTAAACAAGCGATACAGATGATGCTGCACACGCTTTCTGCCCATAATGCCTCGCCCCTCAATGGGTTTATCACACCACGATTTCAGCTGATCAATAAGATCGTTCATGGAGGGAATATCTTGCCCAGCATGGGCCGCTAACACACCTTGAATCTTTTCTTGAAGCCTATCTAGTTGTCTCACATGCCCCTTCCCCCCTTTATCGAGTCTGCAGATTCAACGTAGTTCGACTATTGTACATACTTAAGGGTGTGTTTCAAGATTCTAATTTTTATCCTTTAATCGGCGAAGCGCCGAAAAGACCGCTAACTCATCACCCAAGCTCTCACCACTCAACAGCTCTACCCTCTCCTTAATCGCTGGTATATGGCACCTCAGAAAGGGATTGGTTTGTAGCTCTTCCTCCAAACGGCTTGGCACTGTTGGTCGATTCCCTTCACGCATAGCAATCACTGCTTCCAAGCGCGTATCTAGTCTTCTATTATCCACATCGATGGTTTTCGCAAAGCGTAAATTAGCGAGCGTGTATTCATGCGCGCAATGAATCATTGTATCTGCTGGTAAACGTGATATTTTTTTTAGTGAGTCATGCAACATGGCAGCAGTTCCACCCAATAAGCGACCACAGCCGCCAGAAAACAATGTGTCGCCACAAAACAAACGGCCTTGATGCAAATAGGCGACGTGCTCGAGCGTGTGACCTGGCACACTGATCACCGAAGCCATCTCTTTACTCACAGGTAGCTTAAATGAACTACCGTCACTCACCACATCAGTTACCCAAGGCATGCTATCAGCCTTAGGCCCGTACACAACACACCCGTACTCAGACACCAAGCGCTCCACACCACCCACATGATCATGATGGTGATGGGTCAACAAAATAGCTGCCAGGCTTGCGTTTAACTCCTTTAAACGGGCTATAACAGGCGCCGCATCACCTGGATCAACCAGCACTGCCAAGGATGACGCTGGCTCGTGCATCATCCAAATATAGTTGTCTTGAAAAGCTGGTATTGGAAAAAGAGTCATGCGTTAACCCCACTTTTTTGACGCAAGGGATGTAGTGTATCATCATCATTTCGACTGAGACAGCTCATGAGCAAACTAGACCTTTCTCAACGTATCATCACCCAAGACGTTGACCTAACACAACTCCCTATCCCCATTAGTGACGAGGCTTTTGCTGCCTTATTAAGTGCGTCTCATGGCAAAACTGTTCTCACCCTGCCTGACATGCATGGCAATGGTTTTAAACTACTTTACTACTTGCTTTGGTTAGGTTTAATTCGTTTCAAAAAAGACGCCGATGCTGAAGCAATTCTTTCTGAGCTTTTTCAGATTCACCTTAAGCTCTGGGATAGAGACACCTACGATGAAACTGACGCTGCTCAAACACTATTAAACGCATGGGCTGAAAGCATCCGACGTAATTTTATGGCCACTGAGCGTACGAGTAACGTACTGGTGCGTTGCATCGGTGATGTGTTTGGCGATCGAGGTCCGAACGACGTCATAACGAAAGATGTGTTATACACCATGAAACACAGTTGGCGTATCCCTTATGATTTGTTTTATGGCAACCACGATCATGAAATTCAATGCTGGCTAGAAGATGAAACCCTACGCCCTGGTACTGACTTAAGACAACAAGGCTCTTTGACGCGAGCAAAGAAATGTGTCAAAAGCGGGATTCTAACACGAGAAGATTTCAAAAAATCTATCCACGATGTGGTTACACCACACTGGAAACTCTTTGATATTGATATCATTGATGACTCCCACTGGTATATGTTCGGACACTCTATCGCCTTGATTCCAGCGATCTTCTCTGCAGCCAAAGACCTCGCTATCCCCCTTGGCTTTACGATTAATACCTGCACCAAAGAAGAACTCATTCGTTTGGTGAACAGTGTCAACCAACGATTTTCTGAGCTAGCTACTAAAGAACAACTTACTCAAGCAGGACAGCCGGCTGATCCTGATGGCATCACTTACGCTCAAAGCCTTGCCCATAGCCTCCTCACAAATAATGGGCATTTCTCTTTGAATGAGTGCTGCATACCAAGCGACAAACCCATTGCCTATATCACTTCAACACGGGACGTTATTCATGATGACTTTACTGCCCATCAAAGCTGCTGTGAGCGCTTAGGCATTCAAGTGACAACCGTATCAGGTCACCTGGGTCACGCCGCAGAACCTAAACTCTTTCGATCTAAACTAATTCGTGACTACCTTAATGGCGCCGAACTAAGCTATTGCGACTATTTTAACAAAATTGACAACCCCATTGATCCTCCAACCCCTCTCCCTAATCACATTAATTTAGATGCCGATAACTTACTTGGGAGACCGTCTCCAGACAAAGACAGCGAACACAAAGGCAAAGCAATCGTTTTTAGCTCACCAGCAGAGAAATGGACACAAATACTAACGATAGACGATCAAACACAGTCTGAAGACTTGCAGAAAAAACTAAAAAACTTAGACCGTCTTCGTAAAGACAACAAAGAAATTTTTCAATCCATCGTAACACTCAACGAAGCCAACCATTATCTACACCGAAACTATACTCGTGACATACAAGAGAAAAGAGACTCCCTAAACATACCTCTGCAGACAAAACGAATCCGTATCACTCGCTACAGCTCCTTTGCGTGCCTCGCAGCCTCTGGCATATTAAGCCTAGCAGCCATCACCTCAAACTTGACCAACTTAACCATCACTACTACCAACCTAACAAGCCTGAACATTGGCTTAGGTGTTAGCATAGGAATATTGGTTTTCACTTTTGTAGCTTGCTTGCTTTATTCAGTACTAACAAAGCAGTCCCTGAACCACAAGCGTCAACACCTAAACAAATTAGATGCCATGAAAAGCCAGACATTAAGAGCCAATGCTGGGCTATGGAACCGGTATCTCACGGAGATCTCAATCAATGAGCGCGCAAGGGTATCTCTCACAAAAAGGACTCCCGCTAAATACTCTACATCGTAAACATGAACCTTAGGTTCGAATACTCACTGCCTTTAAAAAGTCTTTCACACACTTAGGAATAAGAATAGGAATGCATTACTAACAACCCCCCCAAAAAGTAGGAATGCATTACTACTTTCTTAAAAATCTAATCAAATCGGCTTATTACGTCCACAAAGAACTCAAAGGCACTGCGTAAATATCATCTGACAGAGGCACTAAATGGTCCCCATCGTACAGCACGAGGCCCATTTTAAAGCGATCACCGGCAATGGACTGAAATCGTTTTAGTCCATGAGCACTTTTAGGCGATAATGTAGCTCCTGCTTTTATCTCGATAGCAAAACAATCTCCTGACAGGGTTTCTATGATGCAATCAACTTCCACCTGATCTTTATCTCGATAATGATAAAAACGTAACAGCTCCTGCCGCCAACCCACTTGCTTTCTCAACTCGCTCACAGCAAACGTTTCTAACACGTGCCCCAAAAGATCTATTTCCTTAGACAAACGATCAACCGTGATACCTTGAATGGCACACATTAAACCTGTATCGCATACATGCATTTTAGGTGTCTTAATGAGACGTTTTGCTTGATTCGAATGCCATGCTGGTAAGGTATCGATTAAAAACAAATGTTCCAATAGCTGTATGTATTTACCCACTGTTTCACGAGTCAAGTCACATTTATTACTCATCTCTGTTAGATTCAGTAATTGCCCTGAATAGTGCGCCGTCAAGCTAAGTAATTTACCGAGTTGATCCCGGTGCTGGATGTGTGTCAAATCATGAATGTCTTTTTGAATCAACGACTGCACATACTGTGTATACCAACTGGCTGCTCGATGCTCTGACTGACGCAACAAGGGCTCAGGATAACAACCCGATACGATGCGTTGAATCAGCTCATCACGAATTCGAGTCTCACTAAACTGAGGGGCCTGCCCGCTGAAAAGGGCATCGAAAAAACCAGGTGTGACGCCGCGAATCTCACACTCGGATAAGGTATTTAAGTGCACACACTCAATCCGACCAGCCAATGAATCCATCACCCGCGGCAAAACCAAAGCATTAGCCGAACCCGTTAACAAAAACCTTCCTGGAACCCGATTTTCATCCACTGACTGCTTAATAGCTAGCAACAACTCAGGCAAACGCTGTATCTCATCAATAATCAAGGGCTCTTTTTCATGCTGCCGAATAAAGCCAATCGGATCCAAAGAAACAGTGTTCAACAACCCTTGATCGTCAAGATTAACATACTTCCAGCGATCATCGGTACAATGTTTTGCCAAGGTCGTCTTCCCTGACTGACGTGCCCCCATGATAAAAACCACAGGCGTATCCAACAAAGCCTCTTGAACTTTCGCTGCCGCATAACGCGGGTAATGCACGACCATCTCTGCCCCCATATCGTCCAATCGCTAATATAGCACCGTCCAATCGCTAATTCAATAGCGTCTAATCGCTAATTTAGAAGCGTCCTATCGCCAAATAACATCTTAACTAACTGATTTTTAATTATATTTTTCTGTTCGAAATATATAGGGAAAGGGAGCCTAAACGACTGGGTACGACTTTCCACAAAAGCAAGGTATGATAAGCCCTCTTACACAAGGAGATCACCCATGCCAGAAAACCACGTAGAGATTTTCACTGACGGCGCGTGTCGAGGAAACCCAGGACCAGGCGGCTGGGGTGCTCTACTGTGCTTTGGCGACAAGAAAAAGCATTTGTATGGCGGTGAAGCAAACACCACAAATAACCGCATGGAATTGATGGCTGCAATAGAAGCCTTAAACCATCTCAAAAAGCCGTGTCGAGTGTCACTCACCACTGACTCCCAATACGTGCGTAAAGGCATCACCGAATGGTTAGCCAATTGGCAAAAACGAAACTGGATCAACAGCCAAAAGAAACCCGTGAAAAACAAAGACCTCTGGCAAGCTCTGCTCAAGGCATCAGAACCTCACGACATCGAATGGCACTGGGTCAAAGGCCACAGCGGCCACCCCGGCAACGAAATGGCTGACGCCTTAGCTAACCAAGGGATCGATGAGTTGTGTTAAATATCCTTACCTACTTCTAATAACGCAAACGGCAGCATACGTGAGGCAATACCATGAATACTTGATGTGTTGCTGGGCTTCACCCACAGCTCAGCGCGAGAATAATGAGCTAGCTGTTGCAAATCTTTCGCGCGAACTTGATTCGTCCACTTTAACTCAATTGGCCAAAAGGTGTTCTCTTTAACATACGCTACATCAACCTCACCCTTTGCTTTAATATAATACGTCGGATAGTAGCGCCTAAAATGAGTGACCACTGTTGCTTCAACCAACTTACTACACAGAATAGGATCCTTAATCGCCAAGCTTATCTGTGACTCAAAAGGAGTTGTTGATGGATTCAACCAATGTTGAATTGCATGAAAAATGAATGGATCCGAAAACATCATTTTTCGTTGCTTTTTAGGCGCTGCAACCAGCTTATCTTCAATCAAGGCAGACTGCACAAAAACAGCATCCATGGACTCAAGCAAACCAACATAATCAATAGCTGTTTGAGGGTGATCAATGGATAGCGAGGAGACTAAATTCCGCCAAGAAATTTGGCTAGCATAGTGCTTGCTAATAGCTCGCAAAATTTCCTTTAAATAATGCTCTTTCTTCCCTTGCTTAATAACATCCCCTCGGATCCAATTTGAGTACGTTGCCAGGGTTTGTGGACCAATCGATTGCGTCATCGCATACTCATTAATAGCAGTTAAAAAACCCCCATGCATGAGATACTGATCAAAAGCCTGGTACACAGACTCAATACTTTCAGGCGTTGGAGTTGAGTCTAAACTATCTTTAGGAAAAACTTCTATCAGAGAAGCAAACTCCCTAAACGATAACGGATAATAATGAAAATCAACCTGCTTTGCCTTACCACGTCGACCAGGAAAACAGGTCATTGCATTTTGCATGATAACCAAATCAGAACCGCTGATCAGCAAGACTGTCTGCTCCAACGCACCAGTATCTGCCAGATATTTAATCGCCCGTTCCCAACGTTGAACATAAGTAATTTCATCGAGAATCAGATAGCGAAGCCCCTTATCAACCATTTCATTAAATTGATTGATCACGATGTCATACAGATCCTTTTCGTCAGTGATTAACTCACAAGACAAGAAAGCTATCGCTTTTGGGTCCACGCCTTGATTTAAAAGTGTTAACATCCACTGCTTCAGCAAGGTTGTCTTACCTACTTGGCGACCGCCACCTAAATTGTAAATCCCCGGAATGGTAGTGGGTATTTGCTCCAAAAGAGAGGAACGAAACACATAGCGCTGCTGATTCATACGACGCAAGTGAGCATCCGTCGACTCAAAGCCATCAACAGAAAGCAGGTGTGTATTGTTTGGTTCAAAGATTGTATCCATGCTTAGTAGGATAGCAAAGATAGTCATTTTGTTCAATCTATTCTGACAAATTTGTTCACTGTATTTTGACAGAATTTTTATTTGTTTAAATTCATGGAGTTACGATCCTATTTCCGGGCCCTCTAATATCCGATACAATCTAACTTTTCTATTGCAAGGACCTCTCTCCATGACCACCACACGCCACATCATTCTCGATACGGAAACCACCGGGATCAGCCCTAAAAAAGGTCATCGGATCATTGAGATCGGCTGCATCGAAATGGTCAATCGCCAAACCACCAAAGAGATTTTTCATTGTTACTTAAATCCCGAACGCGATGTTGATCAAGGCGCTGTGGAAGTGCATGGCCTGACTAACGAATTTTTATCTGACAAAGGTTTTTTCAAAGACGTGGTGAAAGACTTTCTGAGCTTTGTACAAGGCGCAGACCTGGTTATCCACAACGCACCATTCGATATTGGCTTTTTAGACGCTGAGCTCCAACGCCTAGGACCACAGTTTGGACGCATGAAAGACTACTGCACCGTCACAGATACTTTGGCGATTGCTCGAAAAAAACACCCTGGACAACCCAATAGCTTGGACGCACTCTGTCGACGCTACCACGTTGAAAACAGCCATCGTGAATTACACGGCGCACTACTCGATTCAGAATTACTAGCGCAAGTCTATCTTCATCTGACTGGCGGGCAAGGGAATTTAAGCTTTGCTGCCTCTGAGAAAAAACAAGCAGGCACGCAAACTCAAGCAAAAAAAAACACGCAATACGACATTCCTATTGTCTTACCTAACTCCGAAGAACTCATCCAACACAAAGAGCACATGGCGACGATTGATAGTGCTGATGTGAACTTATGGCCAGAATGGGAAGACGCTTAACGACGTGATAAACGCACTTGGCTGATAACGTTAGATTCTAAACTTAACACTTCAAATACTAAGCCTTCATAAGCCATACAAAACACACCGCTAGGCAATACCCCTAGCTCTTCAATCAAAAAACCACTCACTGTTTTAGGCCCATGCACAGGCAAAGAAAGATCAGCCAAGCGATTGAGGTCGCGAAGAGAAAGAGTCGCATCCACCACAAAAGACCCGTCTTTTTGCTGTTTAAGTTTCTGCGCTGGAATCGCTTTTTTCCCGGCAAAATCACCCACAATTTCCTCTAAAATATCTTGCATAGTGAGAAGACCAATGATATCGCCGTATTCATCAACGACCATACCCACATCCGACTGATTGGCTTGAAAGGCCATGAGCTGAGTGGAAAGGGATGTTCCTTCGGGCAGATAATGCACCTCTCGCAGCAAGGACTTAATCACCTCCCAGGTCAACCCCCCCTCAAATAAAGCACGCGATAAGTCGTGCATGCAAAGCATACCCATTACATTATTCATCTCTTCATCATAAACCGGCCAATACCGATACTGATGCTCAGCCATCATGGCGGTGACTGTATCCATTGACCACGCTGTATCGAGACCAATGATATGTTGCTTCGGTATCATCACATCATCAATCGTCACTTGTTCCAAGGACAAAATACGCAACAACATACTTTGATAAGAGCTGGTTAAGGTCGACGACGCATCTCGAATCACTTGCGATAACTCATCAGCCGACAAAGCGTCTTCTTTCTTAGTAGCGAGCCTCACACGAAACACACGTAGACAAGCAGCAGACAAAGCATTCACCACAAAGACCAAAGGCTGTAGACAGGACAATAGAAAACGCAACGGGCGTGAGGCATGCTCAGCGACACGCTCCGAATGAATGGCAGCATACGTTTTAGGAGCGGTTTCTGCGCCAATCAAAATCACCAGCGTTAATACAATCGGTGCTAGAACCACACCAATTTCATTGAAGTAATGCACCGCTAATAACGTCGCAACGGTCGATGACAACACATTACAAAAGGTGTTGCCTAACAAAATAATACCAAGCAGTGAGTCTGTTCGTTCCAGTAACTTCAAAATATGCTCAGCTTTTAAATCACCCTTACGAGCACGATGCCTGAGCCGATAACGATTGACGGCCATCATGGCGGTTTCTGAACTGGAGAAAAAAGCTGATATTAACAGCAAGATCACCAGCACAATGACTAAAGCAGGCCAGCTTAGCACGGCATCCTACCCCAACAACAATTGACTTCCTAGGTACACTAATACTAGCAAACAAACGGCGACAATGGTACATAGCGAAACCTGTGGAGCTCGCCAACCGAACCAATAATGCCCAGCCAAAACCACACTAAAAATCACCCAAGCTACCCATACAATGATCAACTTAGACAGCCACAACGCATTCGCAGGGATCAACGGAACAAAAAAGAAACCACTAGTCACCACACACAGCGTCAAAGCACCGACACCTAAAGCAAGCATCGAAAACAGGCAACGCTCCATCGTGTGCAAGGAAGGAAGGTGTTTTAACCAACCAGCGCCCGGACGCTTACGCAGCAAGCGCTCTTGCAACAGCACCATCACAGCCTGAACACCGACACCCAGTAGAATCACTGACGTCAGCGTTGCTAAGATGATGTGTATCTTTAACACAGAAAACGAACTTGCCAATTGGCTTAACGGATGATTGACCAAGGCATCGGTCGCCCCCAACCACACCAGTAGCAACAAGCAACCCACCAAACAGGTCGTGTTACTATGCGCGACACTGCGCCACAGCAACCACACCAAAACCAACCACAGCACCATATTCACGAATAACCACTCGCTAAGCGGCTGAGCAAGATCCGTGAGTGACGCATGAAAGGACACACCTTGGATCAACATCCCCACCAACGCTAGCAACCAACCCACGTGGCGGTACCAGCGCTTCTGCTGAGATTTGAACAAATAATAAGCATAAACGGCTAACAAGTAGCAGCAGCCAGACAAGTAAGACAAGACGTTCACGATGATTCCTTAACTATCATTTTTGCCTCAAAAAGGTATAATCGGTGGCTCTCCACATTATCACCAGGAGCCCACATGTTCAATCAGCTGACCAATCGACTCAAAAAAGGCATGGAGCACCTCAAGACCTCCCTGAAAGGTGAACGCATCCTAACCCAGGGCAACATCACCCCTGCCTTAAAACCTATTCGAGATGCCTTACTGGAAGCTGATGTAGCCTTATCCGTCGTCACGCAGTTCATCGAACAAGTAGCCCAAGAAGCCGAAGGTCAAAAAGCCACGAAGAAAGTCAGCGCTGGTGACGCTCTAACAAAAGTGGTTCAAGATCAATTGACAGATGTCTTAGGTGGCAAAGACAAAAAAGAACTCGAACTCAACCTAAAAGCTGCTGCTCCTGTCGTGATTATGATGGTTGGTTTGCAAGGATCAGGTAAAACAACATCAGCGGGTAAATTAGCGAATCTCCTAAAAAACGAGCATAAGAAAAACGTTGCACTGGTCTCCACTGACGTGTATCGCCCTGCTGCGATCGATCAGCTTGAAACCTTATGCAAACAAATAGACGCTCACTTTTTGCCGTCATCCCCTGATGAAAAACCAAAGAAAATTGTCGAACGCGCTTTAAAGGAAGCTAAAAAAGCCATGCACGATGTTTTGATCATCGATACAGCGGGTCGCCTACACATTGATGATGCACTCATGACTGAGCTCAAAGAGCTAAGCGCCATTAGCAACCCCACTGAAACCTTACTGGTTGTGGATAGCATGATGGGTCAAGACGCGGCAACCATGGCTGCGCAGTTTAACGAACAGCTCGAACTCACAGGTTCCATCCTAACAAAAACCGACGGTGATGCTCGAGGCGGCGCCGCTCTTTCCATGCGGATGATTACTAAGAAACCCATCAAATTCATGGGTGTTGGTGAGAAAATTGATAACCTGGAACCCTTCCACCCCAAACGTTTAGCGTCACGTATCTTGGGTATGGGTGACATTGTCACGCTGGTTGAACGTGCTCAAAAGAAAGTTGACGAAAAGAAAACAGAAAAGCTTGCCAAGAAAGTCGGCAAGAAAAAAGGGAAAGCCGGCATATTCAATTTTAACGACATGATGGACATGATCAATCAAGCACGAAAAATGGGAAGCATGTCTGACATCATGAGCAAACTCCCCATGGACACCAGCATGATGCCGAACAACCCCTTGTCCATGTTTGACGACGAATCCGTGAAGAAACTGCAGGCAGTTGTGCATTCCATGACGCTCAACGAACGCGCTTTTCCAGCTACCTTAAACGGCTCCAGAAAACGCCGCATCGCTAAAGGCTGTGGGCTCTCCATGCAAGAAATCACTCGCACCATCCGCATGCTCGATAAGACCAAAAAGATGTTCCGTCAAGCGAGCGGTCAAAAAATCAAACGCCGCATGGCCCACCTCAGCAATCAAATGCCTGCTGGCATGAGCCCGGATAATTTCCCGTTTGAGGATTTGGAGAAGTAATAATTTTCCTCCCCTCTCTTTGTGTGCTAACCTTGCACAAGACAACGTAATGTAAACAAAGGGAGGATAAGAATCATGCTTAGCGCATCCATGAAAGCATTAAGTGCTGAATACCCAACACCTGAATCGCAACAAGCACAACTGAAAACGCTGATCGCTAGTGTGCCAGAGATAACTGATTTAAGCATTTTAAAAAACACTATTGTTGATATATTAACTCTTATTCAGCTCTTATCCGAGACTAACCCAGGAATTGGGTTTTCAGTAATGGGTGATACCCAAAAAGCTTTAGCGGAAGCCTATAATGACAAAAATAAACCCGCGATAAAGAAGCTAACCTACACCTTAAAATGTATCAGTGGATTCAACCCTCTATTGCTGAAAAAAGCGAAGGAATTTTTCGCCTCCAAGATGGGTGTCTCCATTGAGCTTATCTCTGTTGAACCAAAACCCATGGGGCAACAATCAGGCTGTATCGTGAAAATTTACAAACATGAAGAAGACAAAAACCCTAAGGCCTATTTTGTCAAAACACATCAGGACTTTAGCTCAAAATCTCACTCTACTTTTCTCGTCACTCCCAGTGAAGGAAGTGGCCTTGCCGATTTTAAAGAACTTTTTATGTACAAAGTGTTAGAGTATTTAGGCTTCGGCCCAAAAACTCTATTTTTCATAGGCGTAGGATCAGCTATAGAAGAAAGCGTTCTGATTGCCACACAAGATCTTAGTTTCACAAAAAGACCCACCAAACGACGAAAATCATTCGAAATGTTTGCCCAAAAAAGAGAGGTTCTATCAGAGGCTGGCGCCACCAACATTGACCTCTGCACAACACGAGATATCGTTATTATCGATATGTTGTCCCGTGCCTTTTTACTGGATGATGTGATGGCTAATATGACCAATTTCGGTATGGTGTCCTCAACCTCAGCAACTGATCCGGCTAATTCAGGCTCAAAACCCAAAATAAAATGGAAGATTCTGGACTTCATGCCACCCAAGCTTCGAAAAACAGGCGGTGATGACTACAGTTATCGAAAACACTACCCCGGTGGAATAGATATTTTTCATTCGTTTCGAGTGGGTAATGCAAGCCACACCTATGACAGTGAGGGTTTAGAAATCATCTGTGAAATACTAGCAGAGGAAAACAGCAGCTCCCAATGGGAACACGCTATCAAACGACTAATCACAGGCACTGAGAAACACCTTCCTCTCGAAAAGGCCTTGGAACAATCCTTTCAAGAGGTGATGGGATTCATGAAAGCAAACCAAGAAGCCTTGGAAATAGAGCCCGAGCGCCTCGATCGCAGAATGAAAGACTTGGAAAGATACAAGACAAAAGCTTTCGAGAACTTCCAACAACTTGCCGCTGGTGTTTCGACGCATTTGACCAGCAAATCTGATGAAACTGCCACTCCCACATAACTGATTGTTTTTCATATAAACTTACTTTATTCGCCGCAGGATTTGCGGTGAATAGGTTTGCTCATGCGGTGAATAGCCTTCTTAATCACCGCAAAGAATGCGGCAATTAATCCTCAAGACATATAAGCCATTGTTTTAAAAGATTTTAAAGCCACCCCCCAAGACCTGAACGTCCCTAAAACCACTTTTATCGACCCTGATTGTCGAAAACCCTTTCATCTTTCTTCTTTTTTTCGTAGAATGGGCGCCCTGATGGCATTACCGCCAAGAAATCACACCACATTGAGGATAATACTAGCCATGGTAAAGATTCGCTTAGCACGTCACGGCTCCAAAAAACGCCCTTACTACCGCATTGTGGTAGCTGACTCCCGATTTTCCCGAGATGGTCGATACATCGAACGCATTGGTGCTTTCAACCCTTGCGCACGTGGCCTAGAACGACGCCTCGAAATCGATCACGATCGTTTGGCACACTGGGTGAAGCAAGGCGCTCAACCTAGCTTACGTGTTGCTGAACTAGCCAAAAAAGACAAAGCTGCCGCCGGCAAAGAAGCGAAGCCTGCTCTTTCACGTAACGAAATGAAGAAACAGCAAGCGGAAGCTGCTAAGTCTAAACTTGCTAAAGCTAAAGCCCCTGAAGCTCCGAAAGAAGAAGCTCCTGCTGCTGACGCTGAAACAGCTTCTGATGAAAGCGCGTAATAATCCACACTCTTTCATCGAGTACAAAACCAGCCTTTCGGCTGGTTTTTTTTAAATAAATAAAATGAGCGCATTAAAAAGATGGATTTTTTTCTCCTGCGCGAAGGGTCGAGCAACGCAGCGCAGTGTACATACAAGTACATGAGCAGCGGAAGCACAGACCCGACAAAGCAGGAGGAAAAAAGGCGCTTTTTCAACCTTCTGGGATTTCACTTGGGTAAACAAGTACTAATAGCGAAAATTGGAAGAGCCTACGGCGTTAGGGGCTGGACCCACCTACACTCCTTCATGACACCTGAAGAACAGATTCTCGACCAAACCCAGTGCACGCTCACCCTCCCCAACGGCACAACACACCCCTGCACCATCGAAGACATTAAAAAGCACGGGGCTCACTTTGTCGCGAAGATTGACCTTATCCCCACACGTGAAGATGTCATAGCCTGGGTTAATTCAACTCTCTCCATCGATCGCTCGGCCCTACCAGAACTCGCAGAAGACGAATATTACTTAGAAGATCTCATCGGCCTAGACGTGCTCGACACACAAGGCACGCACTTAGGCTCTGTAGCTGAGATTTTAGCCACAGGCGCTAACGATGTGCTCATCATTGCAACTCCCGATCAAAAACAATCAGCCATCCCCTACATCCTAGATGTCATCCAAGACATCGATCTCGACAACAAACGCATTCAGGTAGACTGGGAGCTGCTATGACCCATCCTCATATCACCACAATCAGCCTCTTCCCGAACATGTTCGACGCGCTGACATCAGGTATCCCAGGGAGAGCGCTGGACAACGATCTCCTAACACTATCCCATCTTCAACTACGCGATTTTGCCCAACCACCCCATTACCGAGTTGATGACCGCCCATACGGCGGCGGACCTGGCATGGTCATGTGTTATGAGCCTCTGGCCAAAGCCATCGATGCAGCCAAAGCGAATCTTCCGAAAGCTTCACGGGTGGTGCACCTCTCCCCACAAGGCAAACCAGTGACCCACCAAAAGATCTTAGAACTCAGCCAATTGCCAGGCCTCGCGCTCGTGGCTAGTCGCTATGAAGGCATCGACGCACGCTTGCTAGACACCCATATCGACGAAGAGATTTCTGTGGCCGATTGCGTGGTAAGCGGTGGTGAACTACCCGCCATGATCCTCATAGACGCCCTGATCCGCTGCCTACCTGGCGCTCTCGGTGACGCCCAATCTGCTGAGCAAGATTCCTTTGTATCAGGCCTCCTGGACCACCCTCACTACACCAGACCTGAGTCAATCAATGAGTTAGCGGTGCCTCCAGTCCTCTTAGGCGGCAATCATGCGGCCATTAAGGCCTGGAGACACGAGCAATCCCTAAAAAAGACTTGGCAAATGCGCCCAGATCTGATAAAAAGAGACCCTTCGGAAAAATCTGAAACCACTGATTCATAATGAGGTACCCCCATGAGTCTAATAATTGAAGCGCTTGATCAAGAACAAATGGCTGACAAGCAATTCCCTGAGTTCCAAGCCGGCGACACCGTTGTTGTTAACGTAAAAATCAAAGAAGGCAACCGCCAACGTATCCAGGCTTTTGAAGGCATTGTGATTGCCAAGAAAAACCGTGGCTTAAACAGTGCTTTCACCGTACGAAAAATTGCTCATGGCGAAGGTGTGGAGCGTACTTTCCAGCTTTACAGCCCACTCATCGACAGCATCACCGTTAAACGACGTGGTGACGTAGCTCGAGCCAAGCTTTACTACCTTCGTGATCGCCAAGGTCGTAGCGCTCGTATCAAAGAAAAAATCATCAAAAAGAAAAAATAATCGCCTCAAAGCGACAGCAAAAACACCCTTCTTCGAAAGAATCGGGGTGTTTTTTTATTTAAATCCTACAAGGGGACTTCTTCACACGACCTCAATCGGTCAACTATTTTCTCATAGTCTCTGGAAAACTCTTCTTTTAGTTCTTCAATAGTCGGTAAATGAAACTGATATTTATGAGCAAATATCTGCTTATTATCCTCAGGTAACATGTATTTCACTAGCGCCTCATTTCTATGCTTACAAAGCAATAAACCAATGGTTGGGTTATCGTCGGGAAGCTTGATCTCACGGTCATAAAAATTAGCATACAAAAGCATTTGACCAACATCCCCGTGATCCAACTCTTTCACTTTCAAGTCCACAATAACATAACAACGCAAAACCGTATGAAAAAAAAACTAGATCAGGGTAAAAGTGCTTCCCATCAATGGTAAGGCGCTTCTGTCTTCTGATAAAAGCAAAACCTCGACCCATTTCAAGTAAAAAATCCTGAAGATGATTGATAATTCCTGTTTCTAAATCATGCTCTGTATACCTGTGATGCTCTCTATAACCTAAGAAATCAAGAACAACAGGGTCTTTCAACGCCTGCTCGGGTGTTAAAATAACCTGCCCTTTATTAGCAAGCTCTAATAGACCTTTTTTATCCCGAGTTGCTGCCAATCTTTCGTACAGAGAACTATGAATCTGCCTGGATAATTGACGGACAGACCAGTGGTTTTTAATAGCTTCAATTTCATAGAACAACCGGACATCCCCTCTCTCCTCTTTCATTAACGTTAGATAGTGAGACCAACTCAAGTTAATATCGAGGTCATCTCTAAATTGGCCAGACACTGTTTGGCTAATTCGATCCCTATAGTGCAAATAAAATTGGCGCATGTACTTCAGATTAGAGACCCCAAATCCCCGCTTAAACTTCTGATTTAAACGAGATGATAAATTTTTAATCAGCATTTTACCGTACTCTGCTCTAGACTGACCTTTTTGCTCATACTCAACAATTAACCGACCAATTTTCCAATAGGCAAGCACCTGTTCATGATTAACAGAATGATTGATGTTTTGTCTAGCTTCCTCAACATAGCCTATTGCTTTCTGGCAAACCTGTTCAAGATCCGTGCTCAAACGGCTTCCCTCATTGATCATAGAAGTATTGTTCGTCTTTACCATGATGCATCCTTTTTCCGACCTGGAGAAGGAAAAGGGTAACACGGCGGCTATAATCAAAAATACCGTAACTGCATGATGAGCGTTTGCTCAAACTTAGCAAAAATGGTCAAACATGACGGATCACAACTCGCTACTCTAGTAAGGGTAACAAGGCAGAGGAGGTATACGCATGAGTTACAACGAACGCATGATGAAAGTCATTGATTACATTGGAGCAAACCTTGATGGTGAGCTTACTTTGAATGAGTTGAGTCGTGTCTCGTGTTTTTCAGCGTATCATTTTCACCGTCTTTTTACAGCTTATACGGGTTTATCCCTAAAGCAATTTATTAAATGGTTGCGACTCAAACGAGCCGCACACCAATTAGTAACGCAGAAGGATAAAACCATTTTACACATTGCATTGAATGCGGGTTTTGAAACACACGAATCATTTTCGCGTGCTTTTAAAAAAGTTTGCGGGCAAAGCCCCTCTGATTTTCGGCAACGCTTAGATTGGTCTGAGTGGAACAAACACCCCTATTCACTGCCTAAAAAAGGTGAGTACAACATGAACGTCACAATCAAAGAACTGCCAGCTAGACGCTTAGCTATTATAGAGCATCATGGTGATCCACGAGACATGGGAAAAACAGTAGAACGAATGATTGCTTGGGCAAAGGCTCAAGAAACCAACCTACTACCCAAAGAAGGAAACCGCTACGGATTCGCTTACGATGATCCGAATGAGGTGGAACCTGAAGACTTTCGTTTTGATCTTTGCACAGTGGTTCCAGATACCATGGTGCTAAACGATGAGGTGAAAGAAGGGTTTTTGCCTGCGGGTCGTTACGCGTCAGTCATGCATAAAGGCGCTAGAGAAAACATCGGCGATAGCATCTATCCCCTCTACAGAGAATGGCTGCCCGAATCTGGTGAAGAACCTGGGGACTTGCCATGCATCTTCTGCTTCCACAACTTCGACAGTGATGTGGCCAACACAGAACTGCTGACGGAAGTGCTGGTGTTACTGAAGTAACACGAAAGGGCTCTTTGAGCCCTTTTTTTGTGTTTGACATCATCCTCACGGGTTTGTCATACTCCACTTAGTCATGACAACCACTTAAGGGGCTAAGTATGCAAAAAATCCTTTCTTTTCTCTGCATCCCACTTTTTACAACAGCAATCACGCTTGCTGCTGGAAACTCGCAACCAACAAACAACGAACTCTACACAAAAGCAACTGCCTACCCAGCATCTGGCTTATATCAAGGCGTAAAACGCATCGCCCTAATCCATAAAAAAAACGACAGTAAGATCCCTGCATGGGATGGGTATTGCCCACCATGCACACTAACAGACAAAAAAGCATGTGCCGCCCTTCCCTGTCAAACCCATAACTTACTCCATGGTTCAACCTACCAAGGGATTGAAGTCAAAGGCAATCAGTGGATGAAGCTTGCGAACCAGGCAGCCCTTGCGTCTGTGAAACACGGTGGCGGTCCTTTCGGCGCTGTGATTGTTCAGATCGATGATAAAACTGGAACCGTGATTCGTTATTGGGTGAACCATAATCAAGTCGTAAAAAACGACGATCCGACCGCTCACGCCGAAATAGCCACTATCCGCGCTGCTGCCAAACAATTGGGTGTGATTAACTTGGGACACATCAAAAAAGAAGAGTCCAAACTAGCGCAACCCAGCGAGTGGTCTCATGTGGTAATGTATAGCAGCGCCGAACCTTGCCCCATGTGTTTAGCTGCTATTTATTGGGCAGGCATCAGAGAACTTGTTTTCTCTGCGACTCGATACGATGCTGCCGTGAAAGGCGTTAACTTTTCAGACAAGATGATTTACGAAGAACTCAAACGCCCCTATAAAAATCGCAAAAAAATGATTGTCCGTCGTGCTGGAGAAGGCAATTCCTTAGACGCTTTCAATTACTACAAACGCACACCGGTTAAGCGATATGGGGAGGATGATTGACGTCGTCACTCCCACACTGCGATTTTCATTCTTTGCTGTCATTCCTGCCCACCACTGTCATTCCTGCCCACCACTGTCATTCCTGCGGAGGCAGGAATCCAGTTCGATCAGCCGTTTACACATATAAGCGTTCGACGAACGCTTGAGTGAGCCCGCTACGCGGGCATTTGATATAACTGGGCCCCTTTTTTCAAAGGGGTGACAAATTGAAGAGGAATTATGCAACAACGCCTCCTTCAAAGGGATGACAATATCAGCGAAAAAAGCGCTTTTTAAATAGGCAAAAAGTGCTATTTTCTTCCCCTGCCACAATTAAGGAAGCTAAAAAAGGAAAAAGATGGATTTTTTTCTCCTTCGAGGAGGACCGAGAAACGCATCGCAGCGTACACGCAAGTACGTCAGAAGCGGAAGCGGAGGCCCGACAAAGAAGGAGGAAAAAAGGCGATTTTTCGACCTTATTCGACGTCGTTCATTTGGACGCCTTCGTCGGATATGACCTCTTTAAGCTTTTCGATTGCTGTAATCTGAATCTGACGCACACGCTCACGTGTCACACCCACGGCACGGCCGACCATCTCCAAGGTTTCAGGATCGTAATCACCCAAACCGAAACGACGCATCACCACTTCTTTTTCTCGATCTGTTAAGTGAGACAACCAACGCATGATACTGCGTTCACGGTCAACACCTTCAAACAGCTCTTGGGGATCCAAATGGTTTTCATCGCTGATCGTGTCAGAAATACATTTTGAACCATCCGCAGTCACTGGTGTATGAATGGATGTGGCATCCACAGACAATTTCAACATGCGCTGAATGTCTTCTAAGGGCTTATCGACCATCTGAGCTATTTCTTCAGCGGTTGGCTCATGATCTAGTTTTTTGCTAAGCTCTTTTGCCGCTCGCAGATACACGTTCATTTCTTTGATGACATGCACTGGTAAACGCACCGAACGGCTTTGATTCATGATGGCACGCTCAATCGTTTGACGAATCCACCAGGTAGCATAGGTTGAAAAACGAAAACCTCGATCAGGATCAAACTTCTCAACTGCATGCATCAAACCAAGATTACCTTCCTCGATTAAATCCAAAAACGCTAAACCACGATTGCAGTAGTGTCGCGCGATTTTAACCACCAAACGAAGGTTTGACTCAATCATGCGTTTTCTAGCATCACGGTCACCTGCTTTGGCATTAGTCGCCACGGTAAACTCTTCTTCTGCGGTGAGCAAAGGAGCGTAGCCGATTTCGTGCAAGTACATATTAGTAGGATCGATGGATCGAACCTTACCCTTACTGGACTTAGCCACAGAATCAGAAAAGGCTTTCTTTTCTTCAGCAGAGGATTTAGAGGAGTTTTTCTTGGATGTTTCACCAAAAAAAACGCTGTGGTCTTCGAACTGGGGACCAGTCGAACGCTTTTGCTTTCTAAGAGCCATGAGTCTTCCCTAACGTCTGGCGTTTACACAAGTCCTAGGTAATAGATACTTAGGATTAACAGACAGACCTCTACGTCTCAGCTCAAAATGTAACCTCGTGCGTCCTGCATGATCCCGGCCCATTCTGGCAATTAGCTGACCCGCGTGTACGGTCTGACCTTGCCTGACGAGTATTTTAGCATTGTTAGCATACGCGCTCAAATAATGTCGGTTATGTTTTAGGATTATTAACTGGGGGTATCCTCGCACACCCTGTCCTCTATAAACCACAACGCCCGACGCTACTGCCCTAACTGGGGTATTATAGTGTCCCGAAATATCAATTCCTTTGTTCCCAGTGTAGGTTCCTGTAAAGGAGGATATTATTTTGCCTTTCGCTGGGCAGTGACTAGCATGAAATCGTGCTGACCGTAATTCACGCACAGGATGATGGTGAACGGGATGAACAGCACGGGAAGAAGGAGCTGCACGGTGCCTCTCGGGAGAAGCGGTCAAACGATGATACAGACCTGGTTTAGCGACATGATACCTAGACTGTCGCTTCACCGTCACTGCTTTCACAGGCCTTGGTAACTGACCTGGCTTGGTCATTCGCAACCACTGCCCCACTCTCAACACATCCGTAGGCGCTATGTGATTCTCTGCTGCCAATACTCGATAATCTTGATCGTAAGCAAAAGCAATTGAATAGAGCGTATCACCTTTTTGAACCCGATAACGATTCGCCATCTCTGACTGTTGGTGCCAACCCTCCACCACTGGCGCTTCGTAGTTGCTTTGACATCCCGTCAGACCGAAAGCTAAAGCAATCGCGCCTAGTGCAATGGTGTGACACCGTCTAATCATATCGATTTCACCCAATGGGATACCTGATCAAAGGTTGTGTAGTCTGTGAGATCAACACGTAACGGTGTAATGGACACTTTCTGGCGACTTATCGCATCGAAGTCGGTTCCCAATCCAGCGTCTTGCTCCTCTCCTGGGGGGCCAATCCAGTAGATATCACCACCTCTAGGGTCTGTGCGCTTAATGGCAGGCTGTGACTGATGCCGAGTTCCCAAACGCGTGACCTCATATCCACGCAATTGTTCCAGCGGAATATTAGGCACATTGATGTTTAAAATGGTACCCGCCGGCAAAGGCTCCTTCATGATCTGCTCAACAATCGTTTTAGCTACGTCACCCGCTGTCTCGAAATAGTGATCATCCGTGTGACTAGCGACCAAAGAGATCGCAAGCGCAGGTAAACCAAGAAAACGCCCCTCCATCGCAGCGGCAACTGTACCCGAATACCATACGTCGTCACCCATGTTTGCACCGCAGTTAATACCTGATACCACCATATCTGGAACTTGATCTAAATAGCCGGTTAACGCTAAATGCACGCAATCTGTGGGCGTCCCTTGAACGCAAGCCACATTATCCGACACCTGAACCACCCGAAGAGGCGAGCTCAAGGTTAAAGAGTTACTGGCACCACTTCGATCACGATCAGGTGCCATGACTTGAATATCAGTAGTGGATGATAAAGCCTCTCGAAGAGCCTTGAGACCGTTGGCATAAACACCATCATCATTGGACAATAAAATTGTTAGCATGTGTTACCCCCAAAAAAACAGTATAGCTATTTTTAACAAAACGAAGCCCTGAGAAACCAATAAACTGCATCCTATTGCTCTCTTGAAAGTCGCTTCATGAATCGACAACCCGATAAAATCGCTCACCCTTATGCACCATCCCTAAGTCAGAACGCGCATGACTTTTGATATAGTTATCATCAACACCTGCTTGTTTCAGCTCATCCGTTTGTCGCTTAAGTGCTTGTTTTTGCTTATTCAAGCTACCTAAATCTCGGTGCAAACGAACAGTAGTTTCAACACCATCACGATCTCGCCACAGCTGATATTGCAACAATAAAAAGAGAACCACTAACAAGGCCATGACATACTTAAACATTCGCTCTTCCTAATAAAAAAGAGAGACACCTGGGTATTCGGCGGCATCACCCAAACCTGACTCTATCATCATCAATCGGTTGTATTTAGCTGTTCGCTCAGAACGACACAAAGAGCCTGTTTTGATCTGACCACAATTGGTGGCAACAGCTAAATCAGCAATCGTTGTGTCGGTCGTTTCACCAGATCGATGCGACAAAATAGCATTATAGCCTTCATGAGCGGCTAGCGTGATAGCTGATAAAGTTTCCGTCAACGTGCCAATTTGATTGGGCTTAATCAAAATAGCATTTGCTACTTCCTGATCGATACCCTCTTGCAAGCGATCCACATTGGTGACAAAAATATCGTCGCCAACCAACTGAATGGCATCGCCTAGTTCTTCTGTTAACGCTCTCCAACCTGACCAGTCATGTTCCGCAAGAGGGTCCTCAATGGAAACAATCGGGTATTGCTTCACCCAATCAGCATATAAAGAAATCAGATCTTGGCTCGTACAGGAATCACCAGAAAAAGCGTAACGTCCATCTTCATACCACTCAGAACTCGCGCAATCCAAAGCCAAAGCAATATCCTCACCAGGGCGGTAACCTGCAGCTTCAATCGCTTGTAACAGGTAAGAAAAACCTTCTTCATGGCTTTGTAAATGTGGTGCAAAACCACCTTCATCACCTAAACCACAAGACAAACCGGCTCCGGACAATAATTTTTTCAACTCATAAAAAACTTCCGCACCATAGCGCACGGCATCATGAAGATTTGGCGCTCCAACAGGAACAATCATTAGCTCTTGCACATCTAAATTGTTATTGGCATGCGCTCCACCGTTAATGAGATTCATCATAGGAACGGGCATCACACAAGAATCGTTACCACCCAAATACTGATACAAGGGAAGCTGCTGCTCCATCGCTGCAGCTCGTGCAACAGCAAGGGAAACACCCAAAATCGCATTCGCCCCCAAACGCCCTTTATTCTCTGTGCCGTCAAGATCAATCATCGTTTGATCAATGAGCTCTTGATCCATCGCATCCAAACCAATGACAGCTTCAGCAAGCTCCGTATTGACATTATCAACAGCTGTTAAGACGCCTCGACCTTGATAGCGTTCAGGATCGCCATCTCGAAGTTCACACGCTTCACCCTCACCGGTAGATGCACCAGAAGGACAAGCAGCAGAAGCAGCCACACCTGTATCCAACATCACCTCAACAGCTATGGTAGGTGTGCCGCGAGAGTCTAAAATTTCTTGTGCTGATACACCAACGATTTCTGACATAGCTTACTCCTTGTTAGGGTCGAGAGGTCAATTCATTCTCCAATAATTTGCCGGACTTTACTACCTGATCTAAAGTTTGAAGCGTTTTTAATAAAGGCTTCATTAAATCCAAAGGCATGGAATTGGGTCCATCACTTAATGCTTTGTCTGGATCCGGGTGCGTTTCCATAAAAAGACCTGAAATACCAGCAGCCACACCAGCTCGAGCAAGAACAGGAATCATTTCCCGTAAACCACCCGATGATGCCCCTTTCCCACCAGGACGCTGACACGAGTGCGTCACATCAAATACCACAGGAAAACCAGTATCGCGCATAACACTTAAAGAACGCATGTCAGCAATCAGTTCGTTATACCCAAAGCTTGCACCGCGCTCACACACCATGATGTGTTCATTGCCCGTTTCTCTAGCCTTGTTAGCCACATGCACCATATCCCATGGCGATAAAAACTGGCCTTTTTTAATGTTGACTGGCTTACCACAAGCGGCGACACGTTGAATGAAGTTTGTTTGACGGCATAAAAAAGCGGGTGTTTGCAAGACATCCACAACACTAGCGACTTCATCTAAGGGAGTATCATCATGCACATCAGTCAGCACGGGCACACCAAAGGTTTGTTTCACCTTATCCAAAATAGCTAGGCCTTTCTCAATGCCTGGCCCACGATAACTTTTTGAGGAGGAGCGATTCGCTTTATCAAAAGATGCTTTAAAGACAAAGGGAATGTTGAGCTCTTGCGTTAACCCAACCAAATGCTCAGCCATGGACATCACCAAGGCTTCACTTTCTATCACGCAAGGACCAGCAATCAAGAAAAACGGTTGATCCAAACCCACATCAAAACCACATACCTGCATGTTTGTTTCCTTCTGTGTTGGAGCCTCCTACTGAGACTCTTCTAACGCTAACGCTGACTGACAATCTTTCTCAGCTAAACCTGATTGAAGCATTGCCGCATGAACCAAGCCTTTAAACAAAGGGTGCCCACGACGAGGTGTCGACGTAAATTCTGGGTGGAACTGACCCGCGATAAACCACGGATGATCAGAGAGCTCAATCATTTCTACCAAAGAACCATCAACAGAACGACCGCACACGCATAATCCAGCTGTTTCTAGCTTCTCAACGTAAGCTGGGTTGACTTCGTAACGATGGCGATGGCGCTCTATGACACTGTCTTGGCCGTATAAAGTTCTAGCCAAGCTTCCTTCTTTCAACTGACAGGGTTGACCGCCTAAACGCATGGTTCCACCCTTATCGTCATCTGCCGTTCGCACTTCGACATCACCTGAATCAGTGACCCATTCACTGGCAAGCGCTACGACAGGATGTGGCGTATTAGCATTAAATTCGGTGCTATTAGCGTCAGTTAAGCCTGCCACATGTCTAGCAAAATCAATCACTGCGACCTGCATACCCAAACAAATACCTAGGTAAGGAATGTTATTTTCTCGAGCGTATTGAGAAGCCATGATTTTACCTTCCACACCACGCTCACCAAAACCGCCCGGCACCAAAATAGCGTTCATGTCTTTTAACACACTCACACCTTCTGATTCGATTTGCTCGGAGTCGATGTAATGAATTTTGACTCGCGCATTGTTATGGATACCAGCATGCGTCAAGGATTCACTCACGGATTTATACGCATCTTCTAAATCAACGTATTTACCAACCATGGCAATATGAACCGTGTGCTCTGGATGTTGATGTGCCTTAACCACTGCTTTCCAATCACTGAGCGATGGCTTGCTATCAGGGAGACCTAGCTTTTTGGTGATACGTTCAGCTGCACCATGCTCCTGCAGAACAATTGGCACTTCGTAAATACTGGACACGTCTTCTAAACTAATGACATCAGCTTCACAAACGTTAGTAAACAAAGCGATTTTCTTACGCGCTGATTCGGGCAGCTCGCAACTAGAACGACAAATCAAGATATCAGGCTGAATACCAATGGAGCGGAGCTCTTTCACTGAGTGCTGAGTAGGCTTGGTTTTAATTTCACCTGCCACATCAATATAGGGCACCAAGGTGAGATGAATAAACAAGGTGTTTTCAGGTCCATTTTCGGTACGCATTTGCCGAATGGCTTCCAAAAACGGCAAAGATTCGATGTCACCGATTGTGCCGCCAATTTCAACCAAGGCAATATCATAGCCTTCTATTCCGGCACGGACCTTACGCTTGATCTCATCCGTGATATGAGGGATGACTTGGATAGTTCGACCCAAATAATCCCCACGACGTTCGTTTTGAATGACATCTGCATACACACGACCTGCCGTGAAATTATTCTTTTTGGTCATTTTGGCATTGACGTAACGCTCGTAGTGACCAAGATCAAGATCGGTTTCAGCGCCATCTTCAGTGACATAGACCTCACCATGCTGAATGGGACTCATGGTACCTGGATCGACGTTGATGTAGGGATCTAGCTTCATCATTGTGACTGAGAGACCCTGGGCTTCCAATAAAGCGCCGATAGATGCGGACGCTACCCCTTTACCGAGCGAAGAAACCACGCCTCCGGTAATGAAAATCGTTTTTACTGCCTTTGCCATGATGCATTTATCCGTAAAAAGGTGATAAGTATACCAAACATCCCTGATGGACGGAAGCGCACAGCCATTCAATTAACGAACCACGACAATGCTTTGATTTCAATATGATAAAACCACTATTTCTCATTTTATGCGAATCGAGCGCTTCCCTTTTTTGCTGCATAAACACGAACCCGATTTGGCACACATGGTGCTTCAAACAGCCGGATTACCCCTCAAGAAGATGTTCCTAGCCTTACCAAAGGGTTTCTTTCCCTCCACCTCCTAACCTCATAACCATCTTCCACACATTTCATCTCCTGAACACCAGGATTAGGCTTGTAGAGAATACGTGTTGTGTAGTACAGCCCTACCTCTGAAACACTGAAGTCACCATTAGGCCTTTCAGCCTCTAATGTATAGGGTCTTGGAGGTTTACGACGCACTAATGTATCAGGGTGGAAGCGAACAGACTTTTTAGCCTGAACGGCAGATCTAGCAGCTGGAGCTTCACCAGACCCAGACGGTCTAAAAACACTCACTTTTAGTATAGGCTTTAGCTGACGAAGCCTCTGTTCTTCTGTAAGAACATAACGCTTAAGCAAATCGCTACTCTCACCGCTTTCCATATCCTGCTTGAGCGCTGAAAGAGTCTCCAGGATCCCCTGTAAAGCACCATCAATCAGGCTCTTAATCGCGTCAACATCCTGCTGCTCTAAACCCATCTCGGGAAATCTTTTCCGATAGTGGTTCTCTGCGTCATGAAGCAATCTTCTGATCACATATGCTGGCTCACTGACCGCTTTCCACTCGCTTTTACCGTACCCATGCTCCATCACCCAATCTAGCAAATGGTCGTAAAACTTTTTACTTTCCTTCGAGAGCAGATCTTCCAACATCCAAACTTTCATAGCCTGAGCAAGCTCATCCAAGCTAACGGATCGATACCGAGTTGATTGCAAAAGAGCAAGCAAGGCTCCCTGCAACTGCTGCAAAAAAAATAACTGATGCTCGTCATCGCTCTCATTCCTTTTACGACTGATAACATCCTTCACTAACTGCTGATAGTCGACTCGCACAACACCCCCCCCATTTACTATGGTAGCGTACCTTACTTACGCGCTCACAACAAGAATACAACAAAACCAAGGGTTAACTAAAGCGACAAATCACCTCTATCAGCGACCTTCATCTCCAGCACCCGACTGAGCACCAGTGCCTGGAGACGCCCCACCGGGATCGTGACTGCCTATCTGACCAGCGCTTTTTGAAAACATTGAGTTCGCCGCAACAGATGTCGCTGCAGGCTGCTTCTCCCCACTATCTCCATCACTGTCTGAAGCGTGATGACTACTAGCATCCGATGACGCAGCATCATCAAACTCTTTTGCAACACCTGGGTTAGGAGGGCTCATCGCGAAATGCCTAAAGCGTAACTTAGCGTCAATTGTTAAATCAGATATTTCCTCAACAGTAAGACCCCAATCACGAGCAATGCTTTCAACAAATGGAACAATTATTCTTGACTCAAGGTCAGCGCTGGCAGCCAAGGGTCTAGTGACATCCCAATCAAAATCCATGGCTGCCTGTGGGTAGGCATTAAAAAAGAAATAGCTGAAACGAGCCATCGATAAAGCCAAGTGACCCAAATCATTGGAACGGTAACCTTCTTTCAAATGTTTCTCTATGAATTCCCGTTCATCCTTAAACAACGGTCTAACAGATTCTGGCGCATCAGCGAATTTGGGGTTGTCGGCTTCCACCAATCTAGGGTAATCAAACAGCAAGTACATGTCGCGCAATAAAGCGGGGTCAACTTTAGCAGCCCGACTGGCTTTTAATTCGTCCAAGCTCGCCTCTAATTCCCCCACTTCTTCTTGTTTGCCTGGTTTAGCACTGCTTTTTGCATGGTGCAACTGCTCTGAAATAGCCATTATTTCAGCTCGAATAGCATCAAGCTCAGGGTCACTGAAATCTGGATTACAGTACCGCTCATCTAGTCTACCCAGAGGGATTTGTTCACCCGCATCAGGTCGATGGTAGTGCGCGGGAGCAGTTGCCGAAGCCGCCACCGCTGCTGCCTGCTGTTCGTAACGGTATAGCGTTGCACTTTTAGTAAATCTAGCTTTACCTGTGCTTTTCACGAATGAAACATTGGGCTTATGCTTATGAAAAGTGATCCCCGGCAACCCGCTATTAAAATAATTCAACAACCCCTCTGTCAGTGCTTCACACAACGCTTGCATATAAGCAGCATTTGCCTGATAGCCGCCGTCTCGACCCAACTTTTCTGAGAACTCCTTACTGTGGGAAAAAAAAGACTGCTCTTCTTGTGATAAATCAGCAATGGAGCCTGAATTAAATTGACTTTCCTGCGGCACCTGAGCTGAGACAACATGATCTGGAGCAAGACCGACTAATCCTGCTATTTTTACCAGCTCGACCTCAAAATCAATAGGCACCCCATCCGGCTTCCCTTTTTCCTGCAAAACACGGCTAACAAGGACTTTTACCCTAGCCAGCTGATCCAAATCACTCTGACATTGGTCCAGTACCCTCTTTGATGTTCTGCTGGCATTATACGCTTCAAAAGCAGCTTTCACGTCAACCATCAGAGCTCCAATATCCCCACCCAACACGCTCACTCTTTTGATAAATTGATTCAGACTATTTCTTTTTTCCCTAAGCCACTCTCGGCTACCCCACTCATGCTGACTCTCTGTATTAAACGGATTCGTGACACCTCTTTCAGCCAAGCCAAACGGAATCACATGCCTCCCATGCCGAGCATTTTTCAGGTACACAGCGGGTCTACCATGCACGTTTGCCACTCGCTTCGTGGCAGTACGAAAACGTACAACAGAAGCAAACTTAGGCTTTGCTTCGCTCATCGTCCACTTGAAGCACTACCGCCATCCCCGGAGGTAGCATCAACATCGCTGGGATCTCGTTTCATATCTCACCTTTACCTACCCATAAACCTGAACAAATTATAGTACATATCTGACTCTTAAAAAGTTTTACTTTTCAATTCAATCCTAAAACAACCGGCAGTTCTGCTGTAACACCACAGTGACAAGTGTACCAAACATCCCGGATGGACGGAAGCGCACAGACAACCACCACTGCCCCTCAAAAAAAGACAGCACCTAGCCAGGAAAGCTAACACGATAATATTCCAAAAAAATCAGCCCTCTAGCTTCAACACCCGACGCCCGATTAACGCCTTGCAGGCAGGCATCCGAGCTGTCAAAATGGCTGTTCACCTTAAATAGACGGAACACTGCATGTCGAACAAGCATACTCACTGGTCCAGCCGCATGGCCTTTATCATCGCCACCACGGGCGCTGCAGTAGGATTAGGTAACATTTGGCGCTTTCCGTATATCGCTGGTCAAAACGGCGGCGGCGCTTTTGTGCTGGTGTATGTGCTATGCGTGATCGCGATCGGCATTCCACTCATGCTGGCAGAAATGATCATCGGCAAGCGTGGCCAACGTAATCCCGTCGACTCACTCAAACACCTAGCCAAAGAAAACGGCCACAGCCATCATTGGAAATGGGTGGGCGTTTTAGGTCTTGTTGCGCTCACGGTGATCTTATCATTTTACAGCGTTATCGGTGGCTTCAGTCTGTATTATTTGCTGCATGGCTTAATGGGTAGCTTTAATCATGCCACTCCCGAAAGCGTCATGACGATATGGCACAAGCTCATCAGCAATCCCGGTCAACTTATTCTCTGGCATACGCTGTTCATGGGAATGACCATGCTTGTCATTTCTGCAGGCGTGGTAAACGGCTTAGAACGTGCCACCAAAATCATGATGCCTGCTCTTTACATCATTTTATTTATCTTGGTTGGCTACAGCGCAAGCATCGGTCACTTCCACCAAGCTGTTCGTTATTTATTCCACCCCAACTGGCATGCCATCACCATCCATGTGGTGATTAACGCGATGGGACATGCCTTCTTTACCTTAGCACTGGGTGCTGGTGCTCTACTCACTTACGCCAGTTACACCAAACCCAAAGCGACATTGCTAAGCCCTATTATTCCCGTCGTGATTCTCGATATCCTCGTCGCGTTTTTATCAGGGCTTGCTATTTTCCCTCTAGTGTTTGCCTTTCATTTAGCACCCACAAGTGGTCCTGGCTTAATGTATCAAGCTTTACCGATTGCCTTTTCACACATTCATCTCGGCCAATGGGTTGGCGTACTCTTTTTTATGTTGCTGCTCTTTTCCGCATGGACCTCATCGATTAACTTAGCCGAACCCATGATTGCCACAATCACACAACGCAAACTCACCTCTCGCCGAAAAGCTGCTTGGTTGGTTGGGTTCATCGCTTGGTTACTTGGTTTACTATCCATCTTCTCTTTCAATGTTTGGTCTGACTTTAACTGGCACCACCTATCCGTGTTTGATCTTATCACCACACTTTCCACCGATTACTTACTACCCATTGGTGGCTTAGGTTTCGCACTCTTCGCTGGCTGGATCATGGCTCCAGACTCATTAAAAACTGGCATCTGTCAATCACCAGTTGTGTTTAAAGCCTGGCTGTGGATAACGCGAGTCATCGCGCCCATCGCCATTATCATCATCATGCTTTTCGCTACCACTTAAGGAATATTATCATGGATGCTTTGTCTATCGATACTTTGTTTAAATTCATTGATCATGCCTGGGAAACAGACATTCTTCCCACGATGTGCGATTTTTTAAAAATCCCTAACCAGTCACCTCACTACGACCCCGAATGGGCTAGCAACGGCTTGCAAGAAAAAGCCATGGAGCTTCTTTACAACTGGGCATCACGACAAGACATTCAAGGCTTACGTGTCACTAAACATGCCGCAAAAGGTCGCACGCCATTATTGCTTATGGAGATCCCTGGCACCTTACCCAATGCACCTCGCACCTTACTTTACGGCCATTACGACAAACAACCGCCTGTGACTGGCTGGGACGACGACTTAGGTCCCTACACACCTGTCATCAAAGACGATAAACTCTATGGCCGCGGTGCTTGCGACGATGGTTACGCTATTTTCACTGCACTGAATGCGTTTGTTGCTCTACAAAAACACAATATTCCACACGGACCCGCTGTTGTGTTAATAGAGGGAAGTGAAGAAAGTGGTAGCTTTGATTTACCGTACTACATGAATGCATTAAGTGAGCAACTAGGCAATCCTGATTTGGTTGTTTGCTTAGACTCAGGATGTGGCAACTACGAGCAACTGTGGACCACAACTTCCTTAAGGGGTGTCATTAACGCAAACCTACGCATACAAACCCTCACGGAAAGCATTCACTCCGGGAGAGGAAGTGGCGTCTCTCCATCGGTATTTATCATCTTGCAACAACTCCTCGGACGACTCCAAAATGAACACGGTGACGTAACCCTTCCAGCACTTCAAGCAACCATTCCTGAACAAGCCAAAGCACACCTAGCTGCTTGTGCAAAAACGGTAGGAAACGATTTCAAAAACGCTTATCCATGGCATTCCTCTACACAAGCTATCAGCAACGATCCCGAAACCCTACTGACAAACGTGGCATGGCTTCCTCAACTCTCTATCACAGGCATCGATGGCGTCCCTAGTGTCGAAAACGCAGGAAACGTCACCCTCCCTGATATAACTGTCAAACTTTCCATGCGCATACCTCCCAACTGCGACCCCCATACAGCGACAGAGGCCATTAAAACCGTGTTAACTGAAAACCCGCCCTTCGGAGCAAGCATTCGCTTTGAGTGCGACTCTGCTGGAGCAGGATGGGCAGCAAAAACCATGCCCAATTGGCTAACCAACAGCATGGAAGAAAGCTCACAAGCCTGCTTCCAAAAAGAGTGTGTCTACTATGGTGAAGGCGGTTCTATCCCCTTCATGCACTCCCTCACCGAACAATTTCCAAACGCAGACTTTTTCGTCACAGGAGTCGTTGGCCCCAAAGCAAATGCTCACGGACCCAACGAATTCTTGCATATTCCTATGGTGAAACGCCTGACCACCTGTGTCTCCGTCGTTTTAGCTAGAATGGCACAGGAATGACATCAGCCACTTAAAATTCGCATAAGGAAACTCTTAGTGATCCTTTAGGGACAAAAGGCATAGGGCGTGTGAGCATTTTACCTACAGAGCTATGCGACATGGATCGCACGTTAAAACGGCACTTTTTCAAACTTTCTTTGACCCACGAGCATCTTCTCCTTAAAAATAAGACTATTTTTTAGCGCATATAAAAACCCCTAGAAAAATAGGGTAAAAATCGCTCTAATTAAAACACTGCTTCACAACACCTCTTAATTTACATACCCCTTTCCATTACTCATCTAACACACAACAAAGATCAGAAACAAAAAATCTAACAGAACGGTAGCATTACCATCATCCTAAAAAACCGAATGGCATTTTACCTTTGGAATTTTATTTGCTATGTTATTGTTTTTGAAAAGGGGAGGCTCTTATGGCTACTAAAAAAACGACTGCTGCTGTCGTAAAAGCAGAAAAGCGCGTTGCGGACTTAAAGAAAAAGTTAGCTGACGCAATGAAGAAACTAAAGACTGAAAAGGCTAAAAGCAAAAAGTCTGCTGCTAAACGCGGTCGACCAGCTAAGAAAAAAACAGCTGCTAAAAAGAAAACAGCTGCTAAAAAAGTAGCCAAGAAAAGAGTCGTTAAAAAGAAAAAAGCGGCCACCAAAAAGAAAGTCGCTAAAAAACGCGTCGTCAAAAAGAAAAAAGTAGTAGCTAAGAAAAAAGCTGCTAAAAAAACAGCTAAGCGTAAAGTAGCTAAGAAAACTGCTAAACGTAAAGTTGCTAAAAAGACAGCTAAGCGTAAAGTAGCTAAAAAAACTACTAAACGTAAAACAGCTAAAAAACCAGCTAAACGAAAAGTTGCTAAAAGAAAACCAGCAGCTAAACGTAAAACAGCTAAGAAGAAAAAGTAACGGTTCTTAGGAATCGAGAGTAACCGTCTCTTTTTCATAAACGCTGCTCAGATAATCTGAGTAGCGTTTTTTTTCGGCCACACTTCTCTATATCGTCAGGCTTGCCTATCAATTTTCATTAGACCATAACAGAGCTGATGAAACCCAAAGGTTGAAACCATCTCGCGAGACACCAAATACGATTTTCCTGACCAAAGCCAATAAACAAAGTAATCATTCACAACGACTAGACGAGGAGACTGATGAATAAAAAACCGACCATCCGTAAAGCGAAACATTAATCTTTCGTCATCCAACCACAAAAAAGAAGCTCCTATCAACGCCGTGAGACATCTCAGAAGACAGAAGAAAGCAAGCACCAAAATACAACTCAACAGCACCGTTAACCAAACAGGAATCGGGAGTAAAAAAAGAAGCACTTGATTCAAAAACCAAAACACGAAAAAAAAGAGCGTGGTTACTGGGCGAGCACAAATAGACATAAGGAGCTACTCCTCCTTAAAGACTAAAAATGAGCAAGCAACTCCGGGCGCATGACCCAATTTAAGATCCAACAGCCTGATTGCTGCCGCTCCAAACAAACCATAGTGCCGGGCGTAAATCGAACAATCTCTTGACCTGGGGCTCCTAATATAAGCTGACTAACTAGTTCACCCATCATGGGATTATGCCCAACTAATAGCCGATCCTCCTGCCATGTCCATGCAAGCTCTGCCATGGACTCAGCCGACTGGCTAGGCCTAAGCTCTGTCATTTCTTGTAAGGAATCAGTGACTTTCAAAGCATTATGAAAAATATCCGCGGTTTCCTTCGTTCGCTGCTTTGGGCTTGTACACACAAACGTAATGGGCCTTAAACGCTCAGCCAAAAAAGCAGCCATGGATTCAACTGATTGGCGACCCTCTGAAGATAGACCAGGATCCGCGAGCTCAGCTGTTGCAGGCTCTGGCTGTCCATGTCTAACGCAATATAAGCGCATACGCACCTCGTCATTGATTACAGATTAAGCTACACTGCCACAAAAGCACGGCAGACACAATCCGGTACAAAAATTGACTCATACCCGCTGCACTGCCTTCATCGTTTCTATAAACCCATACAAAAAAAGCCCCTGCAACAAAGCAGAGGCTAATAACACTCGCTCATCTGAAGAAATACTTAGAAGACGGACAAGCTATAAACCCAATAACGGGTTACTTTTTCAAGCACCACCAACATCAAAAACAGCGTTCCTTGCGTTTCGATGTGATAGCAAAAATTAAGAGAGCAAAATACTACAAACCGATAATGCCACCCTAATCAGAAACTAAATCTCTTCTTCTTTGTCCATGACAATAGATAGACCTCGCTCGGACACGAGATGAAGAAGCAATAGCGCTGTTCCTCGGGGTTTTTTCTCACCACGTTCCCACTGCTTCACAGTAGATAAACTCACGTTAAGACATTTTGCAAAAACAGCCTGACTAACATTCATTTTCTTGCGAATATCTTTGATTTCGACACTGCTAAGAAGACCAACTTGAGGTAATACTGAAGAGTCAAACTCACGTAAAGTCGCCATCGACGCCATCACGGATGAGTTATCCCTAAAAGCATCTTCATTAAAATTAACCAACCGTATTCCATTGTCTACAGCCATCTTAAACCTCCATTGATTTTATTACGCAACGATATCAGTATCATTGACTTGTTTGCTCCAACTCGACTATCCACTTCCTCCAAAAACATAAAATTGCTAGGAGTTAATGGCATTCCCTATCTTTTTGATTGTGTGCGACAACGCATGCGGTGCAAAACACCCGGCATTCTTTTAGCCATTCTCTTATCAGAGTCAAAACCAAAATACTCGCTCATCAATTCATTAGAGACAACATCATGCTGAGGCTGCCCATCCTGCCAACCTGAAATAAGTTGACCCAAGGTAGACTGCCAGTGCTGATCCTCCCACGATAGCAAGCGTTTTAAGATACGTTGCTGCCAATAAAAAGGACCTTCTACAGGTACACTGTTTGCTTGAATGCAAGACACAAAGCCTTTTGATTTATTCATTGCTTTCAACCCCCATCGTTGCCATCCATGCACCGCGAGATGCAGTTCGGACAGTCTGATTCATCCAGTGGATTGGTGATAGGTGGGGTTTGATTAAGGAAATATTAAGGCAATATCTTACATAATGGTGAGCTTATGTCTTAGTGTTTAAATGGTTTAAGGAGTGATCGAACTCTTTAGTAGTACCCATAAAAAAAATCACCCCCAAAAAGGAGGTGATCTTAGACTTATGAGTAGCTCAGGTGGTCAACCGCATTCGCGAATGGCCAAACGTCGCGAATGCTGACGCATACGTCGACGCTCTGCCGAAGAATGGGGTACGTGGGAAGCTTCCATAAAAGCTTCTAAGGCAACATCACCGCTCCACACCGATACTAAATCAGAAGATTGGCGACTGCGCCCAAGCTGTTGCTCTACACCGAGAGACTCATATTGTAGTGAGTTTTCCATGATGCAACCTCCTCTGTCGATCTTTCACTAACCGTGTCGACATAAATCATAAAACATTCATATCCGTTAGGCTATAGATAGTGGTGTTTTTACCCAATTTTTGTATCATTTGGACACTAAGAGGTTCTATTCGATGCTCTTTCTAGTAAACTAAAACAACCGATGAGGGTAAGCGACAGGATCAGATGGGCAGTAAGAGAGACCACACTCCATGTACGTGCTAACTAGATTCATCACAGAAAGGATTAAAAACAATACACATAACCCATAGAAAATTACTCTGTAACGCTTACGTGTAAACACCCTTACAGTCTGACCAAGATACGTCTGACACCGCAAACGGTACTGTGTCACGAATTGGACAATATCCCTTGATTCCTGTATATTCACTATCCAATTCGATTGTAGCAAACGAGGGGCAATACATGTGGTGGTCGTTATACAATGCTGAAGACAAACAACTGACTCGTGGAAACATTAGCAGTGCTGAATACATACCTCCTCCTCGTAAAGACTCGGATGGAAGCTGGGGAAGCCTTGCTTACAAGTTTCACATAAACCCTAAAGCAAATATTGTTTACAGCAGCTCCGACGTAGGCTGCTTTAGCAGTGCATGGCTTTATCTCCGTGCTGAATACTGTCACCGCATTTGGCGAAGTGTGTCGCGGTTTACAACGGACCATCCCGACGCGTATCTGAGAATCTCGTTTGGGGGTGGTAACCACCACAAACACGTAAAGCTATCTGATTTTGAGTCCGTTACCAAGAGCTTCAAGCTACTCCACTTAAGGGAAAAACTGATTACTGGGCATGTGGGAATAGGTGTAGGGTCTGGCCTTGCGCTTGGCTCGATTATAGCAGTGGCTGTTTTACTTAGTATGGGAACAGCAGCTCGAGGGGAAGGACTATTCCTCGCTGGGGGGATATTTCTGATAGGAATAGCGATTATTTTTGCTGGCTTAGCTGGCTCAGGGTACAGTAAAAACTTAAAAACTGCAGATGCCTTGAAAAAGGAATCTAAAAACGGCGATTGGACTTTCTTCACCATGAAAAACATCGAGAAACAGTTTTTGGCAAAAGCTCCTCAAGCTGTAAGCGATTGGTTAACCTAAGTTGTCATCCCTGCGAAGGCGGGAAACTAATACCTACACGTCACACGCGTCTGCGGAACGCAGATCCGGGTGATCCAAAAAATAAAATGGATCCCCAGCGGATTCGCAAGCGAACCGGGGGACGTGAAGTTGGTGGATCCCCAGCGGATTCGCAAGCGAACCGGGGGACGTGAAGTTGGTGGATCCCCAGCGGATTGCGTACCGCAATCGGGGGACGTAATTGGTTTAATCTTCGTCGGAAACCAACTCAATAATAGCCATCGGCGCAGCATCACCAGCACGGAAACCGCACTTAAGGACACGAGTGTAACCACCTGGGCGATCAGCAAAACGAGGGCCTAGTTCGGTGAATAGCTTAGCAACCATGTCTTTATCACGTAGACGATCAAACACATAACGACGATTAGCTAAGTTGTCCACTTTAGCTTTCGTAATAAGCTTCTCAACCATAGAGCGGATGTTTTTAGCTTTAGCTAGGGTTGTTTTCACTTGCTCATGACGCAAGATAGACGCTGCCAAGTTACGGAACATTAACTGTCTGTGGCTAGTGGTTCTGCCAAATCGGCGACTTACTGCACGGTGTTGCATGTGAGTATCCTCTTATTTATCTAATTCTGCAGGTGGCCATGATGGCAAGCTGATGCCTAGGCTCAATCCGCGTGATGACAGCACTGCCTTAATTTCAGTCAGTGACTTCTTACCAAGGTTAGGTGTCTTTAACAAGTCATTTTCTGTACGCTGCACTAGATCACCAATGTAGTAGATGTTTTCAGCTTTCAGACAGTTTGCTGCTCGAACAGTCAACTCTAGGTCATCCACAGAACGCATCAACATAGGATCAATGTCTTGTGCAGAAGAGGAAGACTCTGCAGGAGCTTCAACTTCAATCGTTACAAAAGAGCGTAACTGATATTGCAAGATGTTTGCAGCAGTGCGAATAGCCTCTTCTGGGTTCACAGTACCATCAGTTTCGAGATCAATAACCAAACGATCTAGGTCTGTTCTGTTTTCAACACGAGTATTTTCAACCGAGTAAGACACTCGACGAACAGGTGTGTAAGCAGTATCGAGAACAATGTTACCTATTTCTTTAGCTTCTTCAGGAACAACGCGTGATGTTGCTGGAACATAGCCACGACCTGTAGTCACCTTAAGAGTCATTTCCAAGGAACCACCTGGGGCTAAGTGAGCAATCACATGCTCAGGGTTGGGTACGGTAACACCAGCTTCAGGTTGAATATCAGCGGCTGTTACAGGACCTTCTGTGTCTTTTTTCAGGTGAAGAGTCACCTCATGACGATCTTCTAATGCTATCGCCAAACCTTTCAGGTTAAGGATAATATCAACGACATCTTCTTTAACACCTTCGATTGAAGAGTACTCGTGAAGAACACCTTTGATATTAATTTCTTCTACAGCGGCACCTGGAATAGAAGAAATAAGAATACGTCGCAAGGCATTACCCAAGGTATTACCAAAACCAGGCTCCAACGGCTCAAGAAATACTTTAAAAGCGTTAGGGCTTTTATCGGACTTCTCGACGCGAATATTTTCTGGTGTTAAAAAACTTTGATAAAAATCTGACATATCAGACACCTCTATTTCGAATAAAACTCAACCACTAGGTTAACTAAGAAGTCAGCTGGCAATTCAGACACATCAACGGCTGCATTAACAGATCCTGACATAGCGGCTTTATCAACAGACAACCAAGACACTGGCTCACGGGATTCGGCTAGCTCCAAAGCTGCTTTAATTCGGTTTTGAGAACGAGCTTTTTCACGAACAGAAACAACATCACCCTCTTTCACTTGGAAAGAAGCAACATTCACCACGTAACCATTAACCATGATGGCCTTGTGTGATACCAGTTGACGAGCTTCGGCGCGGGTAGCAGCAAAACCCAATCGATATACGGTGTTATCCAAACGACTTTCTAGCAGACGTAACAAGTTGTCACCTGTAGAGCCTTTCAACATATCTGCTTTTTTGTAGTAGCTTCGGAATTGCTTTTCAAGCATACCGTAATAACGTTTGATCATTTGCTTCATTCGAAGCTGCGTACCATAGTCAGACAAACGGCCGCGGCGAGCACCATGTTGACCAGGTGCAGCCTCAGAGCGACATTTTTGAGTATGCGGACGAATACCACTTTTATGATTCAAATCCACGCCTTCACGTCTTGCTAAACGTAAACTAGGACCTCTGTATCTTGCCATAAGAAATAACCTCTATTCAGTATTACTAAACGCGTCGTTTTTTAGGTGGACGACAACCGTTGTGGGGTAATGGAGTGCGATCTTCCAACATGCAAATTTCAAAAGACCGATGTAACTCTTTAAGGAAGGAATCGATGCTTCCTCGACCAGCGCCTTTCACGATCACATTCACGCGGGAGACACGTAGATTTTTGTCTTTGATCCGCTGAACCAAACGCTTCGCAACACCACTCGCCGCATAAGGCGTTGAACGTTTCGCTCCGCGGTTATCTTCACCAGCGTTAGACCAAGCTTTTGTATTACCTTGACTGTCAACAAAGGTGCTTAGTGTGTTGTTAAATGTTGCGTAGATGTAGACGGTCCCATCGACAGGGCCACCACGGGATTCACGGTAGGCTCCATCACGGGAACCTGGTCGGCGTGAACGGCCGCCTTTCGAATCACGATCCTTTCGATGTGTTGAATCAGCAAGAGCAGATTGACCTTGACCGCCAGCAACAACCTCGGCTTGACCTTGAGACACTTGAGCGTGATCTACTTCTGGAGAGTGTGACATAATTAAAATGACTCCTTAAAAATCAATATGTTGCCTAAGACTTACGTTTCTTTCGAGTACGGGCGTTGTTTTTCGTGTTTTGACCTCGGCAAGGTAATCCACTGCGATGGCGCAATCCGCGGTAACACCGAATATCTTTTAATCGCTTGATATTCATAGCAATTCTTCGGCGAAGGTTACCTTCAACTTCAAAATCAGACTCTTTGATTAACGAACGAAGCTTTTCGATATCTTCGTCAGATAAAGACGAAATTTTCTCGCTGGGAGACACACCAGCTTGCTTGCACAGCGATGTGGCACGCTTTTTACCAATGCCATAGATAGCGGTTAAGCCGATGCAGGCGTGTTTATGGGACGGAATCGTGACGTTTTCGATCCGAACGACTCTTTTTGAATCTCGAGCAGTGATACTCATTAAAAAATACTCTCCAGTTTGACGGTAAAGCGGCGCATAGGATAACGATTTGTCAGGAAAAAATCAAGCTTTTGGCCCTATTTCTCCTTGGTTAACACTAAGCGGATCACCCACCTAAAAACAACACATTACCCTTGGCGCTGCTTGTGCTTTGGGTTGGTTTTACACAAAACATAACGGCGGCCGTTACGAGTAACAATCTGACAGTCTTTACACATTTTTCTGACTGAAGCTCCAACTTTCATCGAGACTTCTCCTCACATAGTACAGTACTAGCGGACAAAACCGCCTCCACCTCTTGAACCACCTTTTGAGCTATTCCAAGATTTATAATATCGGCTCATCACGTGGGTTTGAACTTGAGACACAAAGTCCATCATCACAACCACCACAATCAATAATGATGTGCCGCCAAAGTAGAACGGGACATGCCACAGAGCCATGAGAATTTGTGGCAACAAGGCTACCAAGGTTAGGTATATTGCACCAACCACTATGAGCCTGTCCATTATTTTTTCGATATATTTTGCAGTTTGCAGACCCGGACGAGTGCGATCGATGATAGCACCTTGTTTTTTAAGCCTTTCTGCTGTTTCTTTTGGGTTGAACTGCAAGGAAGAATAAAAGAAGCAAAAGAAGAAAATGGCGATAATAAAGACAATGTTATAGACCAAATGACCCTGAGAAAGTTGCAAGGCGACTCCATTTAACCAGGAAAGGCCGTGAAACTTAGAAAAGGTGCTCGCCAAGAAACTTGGAAACAGCAAAATACTCTGAGCGAAAATCACTGGAATCACACCAGCCATGTTGATTTTGAGAGGCAAGTGAGACTGCGGCCGACCTCCTTTAGCAGCTTGGCTTTGAGGGTATTGGATGGGAATGCGTCGCTGAGCGCTTTCCATGAACACAATCACACCAATCACACACAGAATAAAGGCAACGAGAACAAGCAGTGTAATCACCTGCATTTGACCCTGCTGAACCTGCATAAACAAATCTGACACTGCGCTTGGAAGACGAGAGGCAATACTGGCAAAAATCAAAAGGGAAATACCATTACCAATACCACGTTCAGTCATTTGCTCGCCTAACCACATCAAGAACATGGTACCTGTGACCAAAGTCACCGCCGCAACAAAGTAGAACATGGGACCCGTGATGTAGACAGCTTTACTAGCCATCAACCACTTAGCTACACCCAAGGATTGGAGCAATGCTAAGGCACCTGTCAGGTAGCGTGTGTATTGATTTAACTTCCGACGACCTTGCTCACCTTCTTTTTGGAGGCTTTTCAAACTCGGCGTCATCGGCGTAAAGAGCTGAACAATAATCGATGCTGATATATAAGGCATCACACCCAAAGCAAAGATCGTCATTCGACGTAACGCACCACCTGAAAACATGTTAAACATGCCAAGTAAGCCAGACTGATGAGAATGGAACATGTCTGCCAAACGTGCTGGATCTATTCCTGGAACTGGGATGTAGGAGCCTAGTCGATAAACAAGGATCGCAAACAAAACAAAAAACAGGCGTCGCTTCAGTTCACCCATTGAGGATCCCTGCTTAGCGTCAATTTTAGCCTTTGCTCGCGACATGTTCTATTACTCCACTGAACCACCGGCTTTAACAAAGGCTTCTTTGGCACCTTTGGTAAAAGCAATTCCTTTTCCTACTACTTTTAGACCTTTCTTTACTTCACCAGAGGCAAAGATCTTGACACGTTTAACACGCGTGCCGATCAATCCTGCAGTAACAAGACTTGCTAAAGAAAGCTCTGTACCTTCAATGAGATCCAGCTCAGATAAACGCAACTCAGCACGTGCAGCTAATCGTCTTAGTGAGGTTTTAAAACCAAACTTAGGAATACGACGGTACAAAGGCATTTGGCCACCTTCAAATCCGCCTGGAATAGACACACCTGAACGAGATTTTTGGCCTTTCACACCACGACGACAGGTTTTACCTGCACCTGAACCGATACCCCGACCAACACGGCAGCGTTTTTTAATAGAACCTTCAGCTCTGTAGAGTTCTTGAATTAGCTTAGCCATTGCTATTACCCCTCAACTGGTGTGACTTCAAGGAGATAAATCACCTTATTAACCATACCCATGATGCAAGGATTGTCAGAAGGCACAATCACTTCATCACGAATCTTCCGCAGACCTAAGCCTTCAACGCATTCGCGGTGACCAGGTTTGCGACCAAATTTACTACGCTTTAGCGTTACCTTAAGCATGCTCATCAGATGTCTCGCTCTTCCAAATTTCATCAACACGTTTGCCACGCTTTTGGGCAACGCTCTCAGGAGTTTTCATAGAAGCCAATGCTTTGATGGTTGCTCGAACAACGTTCACAGCATTACGTGAACCCACGCATTTAGCCAATACGTTTTCTACACCCATCACTTCAAAAATCGCACGCATCGCACTACCAGCAATAATACCTGTACCGCGAGGAGCTGGCATGATGATCACTTTAGTTGCGCCATGAGTCGCTTCTAGACGATGGAAAACTGTTTTGTTATGTAACTTAACAGAAACCATATGTCGGCTGGCTGTTTCAGAGGCTTTCTTCATTGCTGAAGGAACTTCTAAAGCCTTACCGATACCAAAACCGACAAGAACTTCGTCATCAGACACAGCTTGACCAGCAACAGATAGAGCTCTGAAACTCATGTTTCGACCACCACCTTTGGTAGCTGATACACGATCAAGTGCAACGTTTTTTTCATTGATTGCCATCTAGAATTTCCTCTTTAAAAGTCAATGTTACCAGCGCGAACAGCTTCTGCGAACGCTTTCACAACGCCATGGTAGAGATGACCGGATCGGTTAAATGCTACCTTTTCAATGCCTTTGGCTGAAGCCAATTTAGCGATTTCAGCACCCAAAACGCTTGCAGCTTCTTTACGAGCAACACCTTTTTTCACCTGAGCGGCAACACTAGGATGTCTTGTGGATAAAGAGATTAGTGTTTCTGAACCTGCTGGGTTAGTAATTTCAGCGTAAAAATGCATGTTTGTTTTACGAATGCGAAGCTGATTACGATCCCTTCTTGCGATATTACCCGCTGTGCGGCGAGCACGTCGACGCAAACGATTAAGGGCTGGGTTTTTTGTTTTTTGATGACGCATTATTTCTTTTTCACCTCTTTTCTACGAACGTGTTCGTCTGCGTATCGGATACCTTTACCTTTGTAAGGCTCTGGTGGACGAACACGACGAATCACCGCACAGAACTCATTCACTGCTTGCTTATCAATACCTGAGATAACAATCTCAGTTTGGGAAGGACAAGCTGCTTCTAAACCAGCTGGCACAGGCATATCGACAGGATGTGAAAAACCAACTTCCAAGTGGAGGCTTTTACCTTGAGCTTTTGCGCGGTAACCAGTACCCACCAACTTTAAAGTACGCTGGAAGCCTTCGCTCACGCCAGTCACCATGTTTTGAATTAACGCTCGAGTTAATCCATGCATCGCTGATACGTTGGTTTTGTCATGCGCTGGAAGATCGTTAGGTGTCACAAGCAATTGGTTTTCTTGCTGAGCCACAGACACTGCGGGGTGATGATCCATTGAAAGAGAACCTTTACCACCTTTAACAGCTACTTGACGCCCGGAAAGGGTTACTTCAACGCCTTTAGGTAATTCAATAGGGGATTGCCCAACTCGACTAGCCATTATCTACTCCTAACTCACGTAAAACCAAACTTCGCCACCCAAACCAGCTGAACGTGCTTGAGCGTCAGTCATCAGACCTTTGTTTGTGGATACGATAGCCACACCCAAACCGTTTTCTACTTCAGGTAAATCCTTGTGGGATGAATACACTCGACGGCTGCATCGGCTAACACGCTTCATCATATCGATAACAGGGCGTTTTACGTTGTCTGCATCTACAGTGTACTTAAGTGCTAGCGTTAACTGAGGAAAGTCTTCACCTTCTGGGATTTCAGCCGACCAATCAGCAACATAGCCTTCTTGCTTAAGCAGTTTAGCAATCTCAACTTTCACTTTTGTAGAAGGCATAGAGACACTCGCTTTACGCATAGCTTGAGCATTTTTGATTCTGATTAACATATCAGAAATAGGATCTTGTAATGACATAATTCTTCCTACCAACTAGATTTCTTAGCGCCTGGAACTTTCCCTTCGTTAAGGTACTTTCTCAGACAAATACGGCACAAGCCAAACTTTCTAAAAGTAGCATGCGGACGGCCACACTTATTGCAACGGTTGCGGTGGCGAACACGGCTTCTATCTGGAGATTGCTTTTGAAGCTGAATACCAGCTTCCCAATCACCTTGTTTGGATTTTTCTGTAAGCTCTTTACGCTTTTCAAAGTGACGACTCACTTTTTCTTTAATTTTCTTCCAGGCTTGTCGCTTAGCTGATGTACACACTATGCCATCTCCTTCTCTTTAAATGGGAAGCCAAATGCTTGCAACAAACTGAAGCCAGCTTTTTTATCGCCAGCTGATGTTGTGATGCATACATCCAAACCTCGCATGGAATCGACTTTGTCGAATTCAATTTCTGGGAACACGATTTGCTCTTTGAGACCCAAGGAGTAATTACCTTGGCGATCAAATGATTTTGCACTAAACCCACGGAAGTCACGAATACGTGGGATAACAATCGTGATTAGACGTTCTAAGAACTCATACATGATGTCGCCGCGTAGTGTTACTTTACAACCGATAGGCCAGCCATCACGAATTTTAAAACCAGCAATGGATTTACGAGCCAAAGTGACCACCGGTTTTTGACCGGCGATTAAGGTTAACTCAGCAAGAGCCTTTTCCATCAGCTTTTTATCTGCTGCAGCTCCACCAACACCCATGTTTAGCGTAATTTTTTCAATCTTTGGCACTGCCATCACATTGGGAAGACCTAAAGACTTTTGCAAGCTTGGTCGGATGGTTTCAAGATACATCTTTTTCATTATTGATCACCTCGTTCTTCGATGTCTTTGCCTGTTTTTTTGTAAAAACGTACTTTAACACCGTCATCATTTGTACGAACACCAATACGATCAACCGCGTTTGTGTCTGGGTTTACAATTGCGACGTTACTTGCATCAATCATGTAAGCCATGTCTTTGATACCACCTTCAACACCAGCATTTGGGTTAGCACGAACATGCTTTTTACGGGTGATGCCATCAACAAACACCATCCAGCGCTTTTTGCCGTTTTTGTAGGACTTCAACAGAACACGAACCAAAGTGCCTCGAAGACCTTTGTGCTTACCTGTGGTTACGATGACTTCGTCACCTGCTTTCAATTTACTTTTTAGATTAGCCATAATGCTTTATCCAATTCCAGTTATAATACTTCTTCAGCCAAAGAGACAATCTTCATGAATTGCTTCAATCTAAGTTCTCTTGCAACTGCACCAAACACACGAGTCCCAATGGGTTGCAACTGCGCGTTCAACAAAACCACGGCGTTAGTATCAAAACGAATGGTTTCACCATCCTGACGTCGGATACCATTAGCTGTTCTAACGATCACAGCCTTACACACCTGCCCTTTTTTCACTTTGGACTTGCTGCCTTGTGTTTCTTTAACACTGACAACAATCACATCGCCCACACCAGCGTAACGACGGTGTGAACCACCCAATACTTTAATGCACTGGACTTTTTTAGCCCCGCTGTTATCTGCTACTTGTAACACCGTTTGCATTTGAATCATGTCTAAATTCCCCTTATTCGCCTATCTCGCGATTACTCTGCTCGTCTCTTAACAGTAACCAAAGCCCATGATTTGCGCTTAGATACTGGACGGGTTTCTTGAATCACTACCGTATCACCGATTTGACAGGTGTTTTCTTCGTCATGAGCCAATACTTTGGATGATTGAAGAACGATCTTACGATATAGCTTATGCGGCTTTTGACTCGTGATTTTAACACCAATAGTTTTATCAGCTGATGAAACTACGACGCCTTCCAATGTTGATGGTTTCACTTGATCGGTGCTCATTGTGCAGCCTCCTTCTCAGAGATAATGGTTTTAACTTGAGCGATAGCACGACGGATCTTACGCTTAAGATGAATGTCTTTAGCCGCTTGACCTGCTGTACGGAGACGCTCTTCCATTTCCTTCTTACGAAGCTCAAGGATACGCTCAACCAATTCTTTAACAGATAGCTCTCGCAATTCTTTAACAGTTTCCATTATTCTTTCTCTCTCTTTTCAAAAACAGTCCCTACTGGCAACTTGGCAGAAGCCAATTTAAAGGCTTGTCTTGCTAGCTCTTCAGAAACGCCAGACAATTCAAAAAGCATTCGACCTGGCTGGACTAAAGCTACCCAGTACTCAACGTTACCTTTACCTTTACCTTGACGTACTTCCAAAGGCTTCTTACTGATAGGCTTGTCTGGGAAGATGCGAATAAACACATCACCACCCCGTTTGATACAACGAGTAATGGCTCGACGAGCAGCTTCAATTTGTCTTGCTGTGATTCGCGCACGACCTGTTGCTTTCATACCGAATTGTCCGAAGGAAACGTCACGTCCTCGCTTGGCGAAACCGCGGTTGCGACCTTTGAAGCACTTACGGTGTTTGGTTCTTTTTGGTTGTAACATGCTAACTCACCTCTACTCTTCTGACTTCTTGTCACCAGATTGATGACTTTGAGCTGCTTCGGCACTTTCGACAGAGAATTGCTTCTCACCTTTGTAGATCCACACCTTAACGCCAATCACACCATAAGTCGTCATAGCACGAGCAACACCGTAGTCGATATCAGCTCTTAACGTGTGCAAGGGAACGCGTCCTTCAATTTGCCATTCACGTCTAGCAATTTCTGCACCACCTAAACGACCACTCACTGCTACTTTGACACCCTTAGCGCCAGCTCGCATGGTATTTTGAAGCGTTCGCTTAAGCACTCGACGGAAAGGCATACGTTTTTCTAATTGTTGAGCCACAGACTCAGCAACCAACTTAGAAATTAATTCAGGCTGTTTCACTTCTTTGATAGACAGTTGAATCTTAGAGCCGTTCGTTAATTTGACCAAGTGTTGACGAACTTTTTCGAGGTCGCCACCTTTTTTACCGATGATCACACCAGGACGCGCTGAAAAAACAACCACCACAATGTTATTCACACCTGGGCGTTCGATAACAATATCAGACACAGAAGCAGACTTAAATTTAGCCTCTAAGTAGTCACGAATCATGATGTCTTCATGAACAGACTTTGCGTAAACTTTCTTGTCAGCTGAAAACCACTTGGATTTCCATGTAACGTTGATACCTAATCGACAACCGTAAGGATGTACCTTCTGACCCATTAGTGTTTCTCCTCATCTTCAACAGAGGCGACATGCACAGTGATGTGACTGCTTCGCTTGGTTATTCTGTCGGAACGACCGCGCGCTCTTGCGCTGAATCGGTACGAGTTTCTTGACTCATCCACAAACACGCGAGACACATAAAGCTCATCAATATCAAGCCCTAAGTTGTTCTCTGCATTAGCAATAGCAGACTCCAAAGTTTTAAGAAGCAACGAAGCTCCTTTTTGCACAGAAAATCGCAAAGTATTCACTGCTTTTTCCGCAGGCAAACCTCGAATCATATCAGCAGACAAGCGAACCTTTTGGGGGCTTATCTGTGCGTTTCTCATGACAGCTCTTACTGAACTAGCACTCATCTGTTGGACTCCTTAACTAGCCTTTCTTATCACCACTGTGGCGTTTGAATGTTCGTGTTGGTGCAAACTCACCCAATTTGTGACCTATCATCTCTTCAGTGATAAGAATGGGAACGAACATACGTCCGTTATGAATCGCGATGGTTAGACCGACAAAATCAGGCACGATCGTTGAACCGCGTGACCACGTTTTGATGACCTTTCTTGACCCAGTTTCTTGTGCCTCTAATGCTTTCTTGTGAAGCTTATAGTGGACAAATGGACCTTTTCTCAATGATCTAGGCACAGCTTACCCCTTTATTTCTTACGACGATCACGTACACGCAAGCTATCGGTACGTTTGTTACGTCTAGTTTTATACCCTTTGGCTGGAACACCAGTCGGGCTGACTGGGTGTCTACCACCTGAAGTTTTACCTTCACCACCACCATGTGGGTGATCAATCGGGTTCATGGCTACACCACGAACGGATGGTCGACGACCTCTCCATCGATTGGCACCAGCTTTACCCAATCTAGCCAAAGCATGCTCAGAATTTGCAACTTCACCAACACAGGCACGGCAGCATAACAAAATTTTGCGCATTTCACCAGACCTCAATTGAATAATGGCGTATTTACCATCTTTACCCTTCAATTGAGCAGATCCACCCGCACTTCGGATCATTTGGGCACCCTTTCCTGGCTTAAGCTCGATGTTGTGAATCACAGAACCCAGAGGAATATTCTGTAATGGCAAGCAGTTACCGGGAGCAATCGGAGCTTCTGGACCTGAAACGACAGTTGCCCCAATGTCCAAGCCTTTAGGAAGGATGATGTAGCGCTTGGCACCGTTGCTGTAACGAATCAAACCGATCAAGGCTGAACGGTTAGGATCGTATTCGAAACGCATCAACTTAGCTGGAACGCCATCAAACTCATTTCGTTTCCAGTCAATGATTCGAAGCTTACGACGATGAGCTCGTGGACCACGGTTAACCGTCTTACGGCCACTGCTATTACGACCACCAGAATCACTCAACGAAACAGTCAAAGACGCTTCTGGAGCACCCTTGTAAACGTTTGATTTAACGTCAATACGTCCGCGAAGACTATTGGTTACGGGCTTACGCTTAATAACTTGCGTTTTTAATTGATTTGACATGTGTGTCACCCTCTACTTATTCAAATTCTTGGATCGATTGACCATCGGCCAAGGTTACGTAAGCTTTTTTCCAGTCATTACGTTTTCCAAAGGTACGACCACGACGAACTGTTTTACCTTTTACATTCAAGGTCTTAACAGCTTTGACGTTCACAGAAAACAACTCTTCAATTGCGCGCTGAATCTGTGGTTTAGACGCATCTTTAGCCACTTCAAAAATGTACACACCCACTGATTTTTCAGTGATGTGGCATCGCCTAAGGATGGTAAAGTATCTTTCTTGAGACATGTTATGCAAACCTCTCTTCCAATTGTTTTAACGCAGCCTTAGTGATGATAACGGAATCTGTATTCGCCAAGGAGTAAGGGTCCACATGGCTTGCCAACATCACCGTAACGCCTTTCACGTTTCGCGCTGCCAACATCAGCTTTTCATCCATTTCGTCAACCAAAATCAAAGAAGCTGGTTCTTTTTGTTGCCCCATCCAATCCACAAATGTTTTCGTTTTGTGATCAGCTAATGTGATGGCATCAACGACTTGGATATAACCTCGACGATCTAATTCAGCCAAAATAGAAGCCATCGCAGCGCGATACATTTTGCGAGGAAGGTCTAATTTGTAGTTTCGATTGGTACGTGCAGCAAAAGGAAGACCCCCGCCACGCCAAATTGGGCTACGTCGGCTACCGTGTCGAGCACGACCACCGCCTTTTTGACTCCAAGGCTTCTTGCCACCGCCTCTGACTTCAGAGCGTGTTTTTTGCTTTTTGGTTGCTTGACGACCACAGGCTTGGTATTTAATGACAGCTTGAGAAACAAGACCTTCATTAAACGGAGCATCGAACGCCGTTGCTTTTGCAGTTGCTGAACTCATTTACCCACCTCTTTTCTTGTTTTTCATCTTCACAGCTGGGAAGACAACGATTTCAGTGCCTGGAGCGCCTGGAGCACACCCTTCAACCAACATCAGTTTTTTCTCTAGATCAATGCGGTGAATTTTTTGAGACTGAACAGTCACCTTCTTAGCACCCATTTGACCAGCCATTTTCTTGTTTTTAAAGACGCGGCCTGGTGTTTGACACATACCAATGGAACCCGGTGCACGGTGAGCTTTGGAGTTACCGTGAGAGTTACGCTGACCTGCGAAGTTATGGCGTTTGATGGTACCAGCGAAACCTTTACCTCGGCTACATGGGCTGGTTACGTCTACGAAGTCACCTTCAGTGAACGCTTCCAAAGACACTTGGCTCATCTCACGATAAGCAGGCACTTCGTCTTCGTTGATACGGAACTCACGAATATGCCGAGCTGGATCTACACCAGCCTGTTTGAACTGGCCTGCACGTGATCGATTCACGTTTTTTGCTTTCACGTCGCCGTAAGCAACCTGAACAGCGCAATAACCGTCAGTTTCGTTGTCTTTCACACGCATGATGTTGTTATCTGGGAAAGAAATAACGGTGACGGGAACCGAACGACCTGTCTCTTGACAGAACATACGGGTCATGCCGACCTTCTCACCTACCATTTCTACACTCATTGCTTCTACGCTCATTAGTTTTTCTCCAAAAGGATGCTAGAACAAGGATGACTACTTACCGTCTTCCACGTCCTCCACGCTGATTTTCACATCAACACCAGAAGCTAGGTCTAGCTTCAGCAAAGCATCAATGGTTCTATCGGTTAGCTCAACAATATCCAGCAAACGCTTATGCGTTCTGATTTCATATTGATCACGTGCATCTTTGTTGACGTGTGGTGAAATCAAGACAGTGTACTTTTCGATCTTTGTTGGCAAAGGAATAGGGCCGCAAATAACGGCACCTGTTCGCTGTGCTGTTGAAACGATTAGCTTAACAGCATTGTCCAACATGCGATGATCGAAACTTTGCATTTGAATGCGGATTTTTTGATTGTTCTTTACCATGACTCTTACTCGATAATCTTACTAACAACACCAGCACCTACGGTACGGCCACCTTCACGAATCGCGAACTTAAGACCTACGTCCATCGCAATCGGGTTGATCAACTGAACAGTCACTTGAACATTCTCACCTGGCATCACCAATTCTGTGCCTTCGCCTAGAATCACTTCGCCCGTAATGTCTGTGGTTCGGAAGTAGAACTGTGGACGGTAACCATTTAAGAATGGTGTATGACGACCACCTTCTTCTTTAGACAACACGTAAATCTCAGCTTCGAACTTCGTGTGTGGTGTGATGGTGCCTGGGTGAGCCAGTACCTGACCACGCTCTACTTGATCACGCTTCAGACCACGCAGGAGAACACCCACGTTATCACCCGCTTGACCTTCGTCTAGCAATTTACGGAACATCTCAACACCAGTACAGGTGGTTTTTTGAGTCTCACGGATACCCACAATCTCAATTTCTTCACCCACTTTAATGATACCAGTTTCTACACGACCGGTTACTACAGTACCGCGACCAGAAATGGAGAAGACGTCTTCGATAGGCATTAGGAATGGTTTATCGGTATCACGCTCTGGCTCTGGGAAGTAAGTATCCATGGTTTCTAGTAGCTTCTGTACAGACGCTTCACCATGCTCGCCGCTGTCGCCTTCTAGTGCTTTCAACGCAGAACCGATCACAACAGGAATGTCATCGCCTGGGAATTCGTAAGCAGATAACAACTCACGTACTTCCATTTCTACCAACTCTAGCAAGTCAGCATCATCAACCATGTCCGCTTTGTTCATGAACACGATGATGTGCGGCACACCAACCTGACGAGCCAATAGAATGTGCTCACGGGTTTGTGGCATAGGACCATCCGCTGCAGAGACAACCAAAATAGCGCCGTCCATCTGAGCAGCACCTGTAATCATGTTTTTCACATAGTCCGCGTGTCCTGGGCAGTCCACGTGAGCATAGTGACGGTTTGGTGTGGTGTATTCTACGTGTGACGTAGCGATAGTAATGCCACGCTCACGCTCTTCTTTCGCGTTATCGATGTCTGCAAACGCACTCGCGTCACCACCGTATAATTTAGCGGCAACTGTAGTCAATGCTGCTGTTAGCGTGGTTTTACCATGATCAACGTGACCCACTGTTCCCACGTTCAAGTGGGGGAGCGTACGTTCAAACTTTTCTGTAGCCATAAGGAGTTACCTCTATTTCTTGTTGTTAATAACCGCTTCAGCAATATTGCTTGGCGTCTCAGCGTATTTCGCAAATTCCATCGAATATGTTGCTCGACCTTGTGACATCGAACGCAAATCGGTGGCATACCCAAACATTTCAGCCAATGGTACTTCAGCTGAAACAAGTTTCCCTGCTGGACTTTCGTCCATACCTTGGATGATACCGCGACGTCGGTTCAAATCACCCACTACGTCACCCATGTATTCTTCAGGTGTGGTTACTTCCACTTTCATCATTGGCTCAAGTAGAACCGGAGACGCTTTGGCAGCACCTTCTTTGAAACACATGGAACCGGCAATCTTAAAGGCCATTTCGTTAGAGTCAACTTCGTGGAAAGAACCATCGTACAAAGTCACTTTAACGTCGACCACAGGGTAACCAGCAATCACACCGTTTTGCATTTGCTCTTGGATACCTTTATCAACCGCAGGAATGTATTCTTTCGGAATAGCACCACCCACAATTTCGTTGACGAACTCGTACCCTTTCCCAGCTTCCTGAGGCTCGATACGCAAGTAAACATGACCGTATTGACCACGACCACCAGACTGACGAGCGTATTTGGTTTGCTGTTCAACGTTGCTTCGAATGGTTTCGCGGTAAGCCACTTGAGGTTTACCTACGTTCGCTTCTACACCGAATTCACGCATCATACGATCCACGATGATTTCAAGGTGAAGCTCACCCATACCACCAATGATAGTTTGACCAGATTCTTCATCGGTGGATACACGGAAGGAAGGATCTTCTTTAGCCAGTTTACCCAAAGCGATACTCATTTTTTCTTGGTCCGCCTTTGTTTTGGGTTCTACAGCGACGAAAATCACAGGCTCTGGGAATTCCATGCGCTCTAGGCGAATGATGTTGCTAGGATCACATAAAGTATCACCGGTAGTCACGTTCTTCAGACCCACACAAGCAGCGATATCACCAGCACGAACTTCTTTGATTTCTTCACGGCTGTTAGCGTGCATTTGCAGCAAACGACCGATACGTTCTTTTTTACCTTTCACAGGGTTGTAAACGGTGCTACCTGATTCAAGCACACCTGAATACACTCGGATGAAGGTTAAGGAACCAACGAATGGGTCAGTCGCAATTTTAAAGGCCAATGCAGCAAAAGGTGCGTCGTCAGATGCTTCGCGAGTCGCTTCACCTTCACGCTCGTCTTCACCTTTTACAGAACCTACATCGAGAGGCGAAGGCATGAACTCAATCACAGCATCTAGCATGGCTTGAACACCTTTATTCTTAAAGGCCGTTCCACACATCATGGGTACGATTTCGTTAGCTAAGGTTGCTTTACGCAAACCAGCTTTGATTTGATCTTCAGTCAATTCACCTGCTTCTAGGTAAGCTTCCATCAACTCTTCGGAGCTTTCAGCAGCAGATTCAATCATTTTTTCGCGCCATTCATCACAGGTATCTTGCAAGTCGGCAGGAATGTCTTCCAGGCGGTATGTCATGCCACGATCATCTTCGTTCCAGTAGATCGCTTTCATACGGATAAGATCCACCACACCTTTGAAGTTATCTTCAGCGCCAATAGGCACTTGAATCGGCACTGGACGTGAGCGTAAACGACTTTCTACTTGCTCAACAACGCGGAAGAAGTCAGCACCGGAACGGTCCATCTTGTTGACGAAACCCATACGAGGCACTTGGTATTTGTTTGCTTGACGCCATACTGTTTCACTTTGAGGCTCTACACCACCAACAGCACAGAATACAGCCACAGCACCGTCCAACACTTTCAAGGAACGTTCCACTTCGATCGTGAAGTCTACGTGTCCTGGTGTGTCGATGATATTGATTCGGTGTTCTGGAAACTGTTTGTCCATACCCATCCAAGAACAGGTAGTCGCCGCTGAGGTAATGGTGATGCCGCGCTCTTGCTCTTGCTCCATCCAGTCCATGGTTGCGTTACCATCATGAACTTCACCGATTTTGTGAGAAACACCCGTGTAAAACAACACGCGCTCAGTGGTCGTGGTCTTACCGGCATCAATATGAGCCATGATTCCAATATTTCGCGTATGCTCTAAAGGCGTACTTCTTTTTTGTGCCATGAGACCTACCTTTCCTATCTCTCACGTTAAAAAATATCCTGCTGCGCTTACTGTGACAGTCAACTCAGCAGAATATGCAAATTGTTTCAAGTTTGAAGACTAGCTTCACGCTTGTTTTCTGCTTTGAGGTAAACCCCAAAACAGGTAAATGTTGTTACCAGCGGTAATGCGAGAACGCCGCGTTGGCTTGTGCTGCTTTCAACACCTCCAAACGTTGACGAATAGCGCCACCACGATTTTGAATCGCATCGATGATTTCACCAGCTAGGCGACCCACCATGGTTTTCTCACTACGAGCACGAGCAAATTTCACTAGCCAGCGCATGCCTAAGGCTTTTTGACGAGCAGGACGAACATCCACAGGAACTTGATACGTAGAGCCACCCACTCGACGAGACTTAACTTCTACAGAAGGACTGACTTTCTTAAGGGCAACTTCGAAGATCACTAGCGCAAAAGCTTGAACTGCGCCTTCTTCGTAAAGGCTGCCGAAAGCAGGCTTAAGAGCGGCTGAGCCTTCACCTGATTCATCGTCAGAGCCAGCATCTTCATCGCCCATCAAGGCATCTAGCAACGCTTTGTCTTTGCTGAACTGAGCAACAACGTTGTTTAATGCTTCATACACAATCTTTTCAGCTGTTGATTTCTTACCGTGCGTCATCACGATATTGATGAACTCAGCCAATAATTCGCTATCACACAATGGGTCTGGTAACACTTTACGCTTAGGTGCTGCTTTTCTTCTTGCCATGGATAAACCCTCTACTTCTTATCTTTCTTAGCACCGTACTTAGAACGACGACGGCGTCGACCTGACACACCAGCCGTATCCAAGCTACCGCGAACGATATGGTAACGCACACCAGGCAAGTCTTTTACACGACCGCCACGGATCAGAACAACAGAGTGCTCTTGCAGGTTGTGACCTTCACCACCGATGTAAGCTGTTACTTCGTAACCATTTGTTAATTTCACACGAGCCACCTTACGAAGCGCTGAGTTAGGCTTCTTAGGGGTTGTGGTATAAACCCTTGTACATACGCCCCTTTTTTGAGGACACTTTTTTAGATGAGGCGTGTTGCTGCGAGTCGTTTTTCGCTTTCTGCCATATCTAACTAATTGATTAATAGTTGCCATTTTTATTCCTACTCTAGGTGTCATGAGCTCGAAAAAACCACGAAATGCCCACTGCGGAGCCAGGATTCTAATGAAAGACACAAGCACCTGTCAAGCTTATGATTTCCTTTTTTTGGAAAAATCTCCCCAGGCCTCAGAGAACTCTGCCATTGACAATACCGGGCTGCTTCGCTCTCTTGGCAACGTTGCATCTTTAAAGTATATAAATGATACTAAAGTCAATCAGTTACCTGCTGGAGCATGCTGTGCTTGCCACCCTAACACCCGCTAGCGCCGAGGCTCAAGGCCTAGTCGCCATTGTTAAGACAAAAACTCCCTCCTCCTTGCTGAACTACGCCTCTCAGAACACCACCTTATTAATAGATCTCATTCAGCAACACGGTGGTGTGCTCATTCGGGGCTACTCCCTGGATTGCCGGGAAGACTTAGCCTCCCTCAACGAACTACTGTACGGCAACACGCTCCCTTTCTTAGGTGGCGTCAGCCCAAGAAAGCACCCCAACGACCGCAGCTTTGAGGCAAGCATCGTCCCCAAAGAGATGAGCATCCCCCAGCACCGTGAAAAAGGCTATTTCCCAATCTCACCTGACCGTGCCTCGTTTTACTGCCAAACACCCGCAGAATCGGGAGGCATGACACCCATCACAGACTTTGAAGCAGTCTACAGCGAGCTTCTCGTCGCTAGACCTGACGACATGAGTAAATTCGAAGAGGAAGGCATCTGCTTCCGCATCCCCTACTGGAACAGCGACTACTGGCGCAAACGCGGCATGTTTGTCTGGGGTTGGCAAGAGCGCTTTGCCTGCAACTCCATAGACGAGATGGATAACATCGCAGACTCTCTTGGCGTGAGCATGACCCATTACGACGCCTACTCTGTGGCCATATCGCGCGTTCCCTTAAGCTCGATCCATGAGACCCGTAAAAGCCGAGTGATACACCCCTTCTTTTACCACAGCCGCCGTATGGTCGCGAAACACTATGGCCTAGGATTTGCTGAACAAAGCTATCTCCACTGCTTACTTAACCAGTGCAACGATGAAGATTACGACGTCTACAGCGGGTCGGGTCAGCTCATCTCCATGGACTTCTTAAACCGCTACCACGACGCTGTCATGAACCACACCTATACCTTCAACTGGCAAGCACGAGACTGTGTACTACTCGACAACACCTGGCTTGGGCACGGAAGAACCCCTTATGAGGGTGAGCGCGAGCACTGGGTTGCCTTGTCAAACACGTTAACGCATTCAGACGTTCGCTGAACGGCTTAAAGAAACTGCTCAAATGAAACAACATCGTAGAAGTACCCTGCTGATTCAAGCTGCTTGGAAACGCCATTCACATGAATCAAAACTGGCAAACACACCATATTCTTAGCGTGATTAATCTTACTGATTTTTTCTTTCATCTCTGGCACAATACCGACCCCTATCGGGTTTTTGGAAAATTTAATCTCAATCACATAAAGTGTGTTGTGCGTCGTTTGTATGAGAAAATCAACTTGAACACCCGCCTGCTTTTGCGTTGGCCTTTGAAAGTAAGGGTTATCATAAACAACGTGCTCTGGCTTAATGGATAACGCCTTATAAAGCTCTCGACGGTTATTTACCACTAAGTTTTCAAACTGCAAACCCATAATCCCATCCCATCCGGGCATTGCTGACAACGAAACCATCCTCTTTTGCTCGATATGCACCCGCCTTGGCAAAATATATTTTAAATAGAACCGAAGGTAGTTATCACTCAATCGGTATCGATACAAGGCTAATACCTTGCCTGTTCGCAGAGACCACGTGTGATCTTTTGTCACAAAACCTGCTTTGACCAAATCCTCAAGATACTCTGTTAAACGACCGCTGTTTGGGTAATCAATGGCTTTGGCAATAGCCTGATAACTTAAGGGAGAGCCACTTAGAGCAGTGACTATTCTCTTATAAACTGCATCACGTTTAACAAACAATTCATGAAAAATAAGATCGAAGTCATTAGCCAAAACACCCCCTGCCGTAAAGCACTGGCGCTGTATGTTTTCATCAGCCGTCGCTTTAGGATACATTTGCTCGATATACCAAGGAACACCTCCCGTCACGCTGAGAAGTTTAAAAATTTCATGCGCCGTTGTTTTAAACCCTTGCGCTTTCAACAGCGCATGTGAGTCACATAGCGGCAAAGGATCTAAGTGAAGCACCCATGACAATCGACCAAAATAACCCGTACTACTGATAATGTTTTTCTCAATCCATGTGGAAATGGATCCACACAAAATCAAAATCAACTTTGGGTTTTGCTTGAAGCTTTCTTCCCAAGCATTTTTTAGTTTACTCAAAAATGTATTATCACCATGAGCCATCCAAGAAATCTCATCAAACAACACCACCACACGCTCATGCTGAACAAATTTACCCAAGAAGGAAAAAAGTTCTGCCCAGTCGTTTGACTTCAAACTCGGCACGCCCATCTGCTCACTCATTTGACGCGCAAATTCGTCTCGCTGATCCTGAGCCGTCACACCTTCAACTGGAGGAAGCCCAGAGAACTTATGAAACACATGTCCCTTCGAAAACTCCTCCGCCAGACGGCTTTTACCAACCCGCCTACGACCCTTAATGACAAGCAGGCTCGCTGTTTCTTTTACCAAGAAAGGAGCCATCTGAGCAAGCTCATCAGATCGGCCCACAAAATGACTTTTATCGGACTTCATAAGGGCCTCTTTTTGTTCGTGAAAAGTATAAAAACCATTGATACGAACAAATTATAGGCTCCTTGTTTGTTCGAGTCAATATAAAAATGGTATTCACACGAACAGAATTAGGTCTCTTTTTATGTTCGCGGAAAAGTGAAAAAACATTTTCACGAACGCTAGAGCTGGGGTGAATCTGCGGCCGAAGCAGCAGTTCCTCCTGTTCCAGCAGTCACTCTCCCGTTGCCGCTGCTCAACTTAGCCTCTTTCTTGGCACAAACAGAAGCAAACACAGCAAAAGCAATACCAAGCACAAGCAAAGACACACCCACAGCAAGTGCTGGGGTCAAAGCTGCTGACAGCGTCATCACTGAATTGAGCACCTGTATTGGATAATACACCCCAACACCAACCATCCCCGCGAAAGAAAGCGCGGAGAAAACAGCAGCGCCTACTTTGAAAATAGCAGCACACTGACCTACCCCAGCTTCCCCTGCAACATGCGATTTTTTAGGCGCCGAAGCAGAGCGATCATGAGCAGCATCATCTTCTGGAAGAGTATGGGTAGATTTATCGTCGTCATCGGCATTTGAACCAGAGCGAAAATGAGGATCGTCACCTTGAGCTCCAGCGGAACGCAAAGCTGCTTGCTCTTCAGCTTGAGCCAATCCATGCGCTGTGACATGAGCACCCGAAACCTGGCCTTGAGGATCTTTCAGAAAATCTGGTTCCCAAAAATCGTAATCTGCACTACCTCTTCTAGAGCGAGAATTCGCTGAATCTGAATCGTCGCCACCATCACTGGATCGAGCATCTTCCATTGGTACTGATCCTGTTGGTTGATGATCTACCTGTGCTGCTTCACCTTCCCCAGCTGAGGCAGCGTGAGCTTGGTCTTGAGCTACTGGAGCTGGCAAACAGGTAATGGAGCTTTGTAACTTAGCGTAGTTAAGGTTATCCAAGGTAATAGTTGCGTGGTTAGCCCCTAATACCTTGTAGCTGAACGCTACCCCTTTGCATTGCAGGTACCCCACAAAATCTGTAAAGGCCATCGTACAGTGGGCTTTTCTAAAAAAAGAAACTGCCTTTGTATCAGTGCGCTGAGTCACTATCCATTCAACATCTGCTAAAGCCTGTCTCTCAAAATCCTCAACAAATCCCTCTGTTAACCCAGCATCGTACTCTTTAAAAACCACCCCTTTATCACGAAGCTTTTGCTCATAATCCAACAAACCACAGACGTTTGCCGCTTTTGGTCCTGCTTCGGTGCGATCACGCTGTATAAGCTTAAGTGCTTCAATCGCTCGATACCCGTAACGGTTCATCAACAACATCGCCGTCACAGTCACGCTTCGTGATCGGCCAACATGGCAATTGATGAGTACGCGCTTACCCGCGTCTAATAAGGCATTCATACGCTCAAACACCTTATCCTTCTCGAGAGCTTCGATCAGCGCTTTAAAATTCCCATCGCCTAACTCATATCGGTAGTGATGATCGTGTTTCTTAGAAGGAAGCGCATGACCCATGGCAAAGTCAAAGATGGCATCATAATCCTTAGGGGGAGGATTATCGGCAAACCCTCGAAAAGCGGGAGCTTCCGAGAAGTAGGTATAGTACATGGCACCCACTCTGCCTAACCATAAGTTTCCTGTAGCACCCATGCTCGAAACCATGCTACCAAGTGCATCAATACACACTCCAGAAACCTCAGAAGCGTCAGGCCGCATATACGTCGGTTTACCAGTAAATAAACCACCTGTGTCTAATATCCCCTTTATGCTTGTGATGTATGAGTCATAGATGGTCTCATGTACGTCCTGCTCTCCTTCTGGAATACTAGCAATTTCTGTTTCAGTCATCGCCCGATAAGGAATGCTGTATGTCTGCCCTGGAATTCCTTGCGCCTGTTCCTTACTTAATTTATCAACCTCTGCCAAAGTCAACCAAGGTTGACGTGGAAACTCTTCTTTTCTCGGCGCTTTAGACATAGCTTAAACCCTTTTTTATCGTTAATTGGTTGGTATAATACCTCATTTTAAGTTCATTATACAACAGCTATAATGTTTAACTTTATTATAAAAAAGTCCAATGTCGTGAGAATACGCTCACATTTGTTTTAAAATCAATACCATGATACAACTAGGCTAGTCATGACTAAGGAGAGTTCACATGGCAAAAAATGCTAACCCCTTTAACGAACAATGGGCTAAGCTCACCCTAAGTCTCTTCGCTCCCATCATCAAAAACATCTTAGAGCAAAATGGAAAGTCTGTTGTTGACGCTGATAGCATACTTGATATGGGTGACGATTACGCAAAAACATTGCAAGACCAACTCATCAAAAGCCTGACTATTGCTCCCTTCTTAGTGAGTCTAGGAAGAATTAATGCCGGCGCGAAAGATAACTGTGAAAAAGGCATCCTAAAGATCTTAAAGAAAACGATTCGCCGTCATATTGCTTCGAAAATAGCGATGACCGGCAAGGCGTTTATTGTGTCAATCGCAGGTCTTGTAGGAGCCATTGGAACTATCATTGGAGCTTCCTGCCTGTATACTAGCGCTTTAGCTTCTAACCCTATTGCGCTTGGGTGTATTGCCCTTTTTGCCCTTGCCTTTGCACTCGCTCTAACTGGCATTATCAAAGGTGGCATGGTTGTTCGCGAGTCTACTAAATGGACAACCGGTCTTCTGAATGGCAACTCGAAGCAGATGACCGACATGCGTTCAAAAATCTTTAACACATCACGACCCGCCTTATTACGTATTTTTGACCTTTCAAAAAATATAGCGGGGACGGATGAACGTATTGATAAACAATACAATGACGCCTTAGGCGGTCTTCAAAAAATGGGCAATGAAGTAAGCCCGTAAAAAAGCCCTCTAAAGAAGGCTCGTTGGTGTAAACGCCACCACTGACGTGGGATTTAAGCTGGATGCTTCATTTCATTCAGCATGACGGGCTGGCCGAAGGGGGTGACGCCGGCTGGCCAAGCAAAAAAAGCGGAATGACCAGAACCCGGACACCCCGCTTCGCTTAACTGTATCCCATCAATCGTTGGGATAACGGCTATTCTTCGTCTTTCTTAAACGCATCACTCAATGCTTGTTCAGCATCGTCAGCGGAGAAGCTAGGCTCTTCGGATTTAGCGTCACGACGCTTCGCTTCTTCCTCTTCCAAACGGCGTTTAGTATAACCCGTACCGGCAGGAATCAAGCGACCCACGATCACGTTTTCTTTCAAGCCACGCAGTCTGTCACGTTTACGTGCAATGGCAGCACCCGTTAAGACACGTGTGGTTTCTTGGAAAGACGCCGCAGAAATAAAGGACTCTGTTGCCAAAGACGCTTTCGTAATACCCAAAAGAACAGAGGTGAAAGTAGCAGGTTTCTTACCTTCTGCTTCCAACGCATCGTTTTCTTCAAGCAGTACATAGCGCTCCACTTGCTCACCAGGCAAGTAAGACGTATCACCCGGCTCATTCACTTCTACTTTACGTAGCATCTGACGAACAATCACTTCGATGTGCTTATCGTTAATCTTCACACCTTGTAGACGGTAGATGTCTTGTACTTCTTTAACCATGTAATTAGCCAAAGCGCCCACACCCAACAAACGCAGGATATCGTGTGGATCTTCAGGACCGTCAGCAACGACCTCACCCACTTTCACGTACTCACCTTCAAAGACGTTGATGTGACGCCATTTCGGAATCAAGGTTTCATGCGTTGTGCCATCTTCAGCCGTAATAATCAAACGACCTTTTTCTTTGGTGTCTTTACCGAAGCTAACGATACCAGACAATTCAGCCAAGACCGCTGCATCTTTCGGACGACGCGCTTCACACAAATCAACCACACGTGGCAAACCACCCGTAATATCACGTGTCTTAGAGGTTTCCTGAGGAATCCTTGCTAACACATCACCGATATGCACTTCTTCGTTGTTTTCTTTGGTAATCACCGTGCCTTCTGGCAAGAAGTAAGTCGCTGCGACTTTACCACCAGGAAGAACAACATCATTACCTTGATCGTCAACCAACTTAATTTGTGGTCTTAAATCTTTACCTGTCGAACTACGCTGTGTTGTAGCAGTTACCACCAAGTGGCTCAAACCAGTCACGTCATCTGTTTGACGTGTCATGGTGACCCCTTCGTGTAGATCCACAAATAACAAACGACCAGTCACTTCTGTGATGATCGGATGCATGTGAGGATCCCAAGTCGCGACCACTTGGCCAGGATTCACTGAGTCATCTTGCTTCACTTGCAAATGCGCACCGTAAGGAATCTTGTAGTTTTCACGCTCAGAACCTTGTGGATCAATCACCACCAATTCACCGGATCGAGACACAGAAATCAATTGACCTGTGGATGACTCGATGGTTCGGACGTTACGGAAACGGATAGTACCTTCAGAAGCTACTTCCACTTGGTTAGCAGCTGTCGCTCGAGACGCCGCACCACCAATGTGGAACGTACGCATAGTTAGCTGAGTACCAGGCTCACCAATCGATTGAGCAGCCACGATACCAATCGCTTCACCTTCATTCACCAAATGTCCGCGTGCAAGATCACGACCGTAACATAAAGAACAAATACCATAGCGTGTTTGACAGCTAATGGGCGAACGCACTTCTACTTTATCAACAGCGTGCTTCTCGATAAGTTCAACCAAGCCTTCATCTAGCAAGGCACCCTTCTCGATAATAACTTCTTCAGTACGTTGATCAATCACGTCTTTAGCAACCACTCGACCTAATACTCGATCATGTAATGGTTCTACAACATCACCACCTTCAATGTGTGAGGTGACTTCTAAACCTGTTTCAGTGCCACAGTCATGCTCTGTGACCACTAGATCTTGAGCAACATCAACCAAACGACGAGTCAAGTAACCGGAGTTAGCCGTCTTTAACGCTGTATCAGCCAAACCTTTACGAGCACCGTGAGTAGAAATGAAGTACTGGTGTACATCCAAACCTTCACGGAAGTTCGCGGTAATCGGTGTTTCGATAATGGTTCCGTCTGGCTTAGCCATCAAACCACGCATACCAGCTAGCTGACGGATCTGCGCAGCAGAACCCCTCGCACCAGAATCAGACATCATGTAAATGGAGTTGAAGGAATCTTGCTCCACTTCTTTGCCGTCGCGGTCAGTCACAATTTCAGTCGCGATTTTCTCGCTCATCGCTGCAGCTACTTCGTCGTTAGTTCGAGACCAAATATCCACAATAATATTGCGACGCTCACCGGCTGTCACAAAACCTGCCGAAAATTGCTTCTCAATTTCTTTGGTTTTTTCTTTAGCCGCACCGATGATGTCTTTCTTGTTATCTGGGATAAGCATGTCTTCGATACCCACAGACACACCAGAAGCTGTTGCAAAACGGAAACCGGTATACATCAATTGGTCAGCGAAAATAACCGTGCCTTTCAAACCAATCACACGATAGCTTTTATCCAACAATTCGGAGACAGATTTTTTCTTCATCACTCGGTTAACAAGCTCAAAAGGAAGGCCTTTAGGAACGATGGTCCATAGAATCACTCGACCTACTGTTGTTTCAACACGAATAGGGTTTTCGGTGAAACCACCTTCACCATCCGGTAAGTATTCACTTAAGCGGACAGTCACGTTGGCATGAAGATCCACCACTTTACTTTGGTAAGCCAAAATGAGTTCGTCGACGTTAGCAAACATCATGCCATGACCTTTGGCAGTCACAGAATCTCGTGTCATATAGTACAGACCCAACACCACGTCTTGCGTAGGCACAATAATCGGCTCACCGTTTGCAGGATGCAGAACGTTATTGGTAGACATCATCAAGCAACGTGCTTCCAATTGCGCTTCTAGCGTCAATGGAACGTGCACAGCCATTTGGTCCCCGTCAAAGTCAGCGTTATACGCGGTACAAACCAGCGGGTGTAATTGAATAGCTTTACCTTCAATCAGCACAGGCTCAAACGCTTGAATACCCAAACGGTGCAAAGTCGGCGCACGGTTAAGTAAGATAGGATGTTGACGAATCACTTGATCCAAAATATCCCATACTTCAGGTGCTTCCAGCTCTACCATCCGCTTCGCAGCTTTGATGGTGCTTGTTAAGCCTAGTCGTTGTAAACGACTGAAGATGAATGGCTTGAACAGTTCCAACGCCATTTTCTTCGGCAAACCACATTGGTGCAGTTTTAGGTTTGGACCCACCACGATCACAGAACGACCAGAGTAATCCACACGTTTACCCAATAGGTTTTGACGGAAACGACCGGACTTACCTTTGATAAGTTCAGCTAGCGATTTTAAGGGACGACGGTTCGTACCGGTCACAGCACGTCCACGACGGCCGTTATCTAATAGCGCATCCACAGATTCTTGTAGCATACGTTTTTCGTTTCGGACGATAATGTCTGGCGCATCAAGATCTAACAAACGTTTTAGACGATTGTTACGGTTGATCACTCGACGGTATAAATCGTTTAAGTCAGATGTTGCAAAACGACCACCATCTAACGGTACCAACGGGCGAAGATCTGGCGGAAGCACTGGCAACACACGCAAAATCATCCACTCAGGTTGGTTAGTGGAATTTAAGAAATCGGTTAGCACTTTCAATCGCTTGGTGTGCTTTTTGATTTTGGTCTCAGAAGAAGTTTCTTCAAGCTCTTGCTTTAATGTTTCTACTTCATCAGCAATGTCGATAGATTTTAACAGCGTTTCAATCGCTTCAGCACCCATGTCAGCAACAAACTCATCTCCGTATTCATCACGTGCTTCGTGATACGCTTCTTCTGTTAGCAACTGACCCGCTTCTAGAGGCGTCATGCCTGGATCAACCACCACAAAGGATTCGAAGTAAAGAACACGCTCAATGTCACGTAGCGTCATGTCTAACACAAGACCGATACGAGATGGCAATGATTTCAAGAACCAGATGTGCGCTACAGGACAAGCCAGTTCGATGTGACCCATACGTTCACGACGTACTTTGGTTAGCGTTACCTCAACACCACACTTCTCACACACAACACCGCGGTGTTTTAATCGTTTGTATTTACCACACAAACATTCGAAGTCTTTGATTGGACCAAAGATCTTACCGCAGAACAAACCATCACGCTCAGGCTTGAATGTTCGGTAGTTAATGGTTTCAGGTTTTTTCACCTCACCATGAGACATGGATAATGCTGCCTCCGGTGACATCAAACCTGGCTCCAAGTAACTGCCGTACATGGAGTCTGCATGCTTTACATCACGAACAACGTCTTTAAAGGACGCTGCTGGATCAAAGCCTGGCATGCTGCCACTTGGATCGATGGGTAATGAATCAGGACCGTGTTCGAAAGCCATAAACCTTCTCCTAAATAATGTCTAAAACAGATGAAAGTGACGCCTAAGCATCACCTTCTTCCAATTTAATATCGATTGCCAAGGCTTGAATTTCTTTCAACAACACGTTGAAGGATTCAGGCATACCTGGGTTCATGCGATGATCGCCATCCACGATGCTCTTATACATACGTGTACGGCCACCTACGTCATCCGATTTAACGGTTAACATTTCTTGCAAGGTGTATGCAGCACCGTAAGCTTTCAGTGCCCACACCTCCATCTCACCGAATCGCTGACCACCAAACTGAGCTTTACCACCCAAGGGTTGTTGTGTCACGAGACTGTAAGAACCTGTTGAACGAGCGTGCATCTTGTCGTCAACCAAGTGGTTCAACTTCAACATGTACATGCAACCAACCGTCACAGGTCGATCAAAGGCTTCACCTGTCAAACCATCGTATAATGTGGTTTGACCTGTTCTTTCAAAGCCAGCTAACTCAAGCAGATCTTTGATTTGGTTTTCGGACGCACCATCAAACACAGGCGTTGCAACAGGCACACCAGAACGCAAGTTATTAGCAACGGTAACTAATTCTTCGTCAGAATAGTTATCGATGTTCACTTGTTCTTGACCTGTGTAACTGTAAATTTTCTTCATGAAGTCACGAAGTTCAGAGAGAGGTGCTTTCGAATCCAGCATACCAGCTATTTTCACACCTAAACCACGAGCAGCCCAACCCAAGTGAGTTTCTAGCACCTGACCGATATTCATACGAGAAGGCACACCCAATGGGTTTAAAACGATATCCACAGGGGTTCCGTCTTCTAAGTGAGGCATGTCTTCGACAGCCGTGATCGTTGAAATAACACCTTTGTTACCATGACGACCCGCCATCTTATCACCAGCTCGGATGCGTCGTTTCACAGCCAAGTACACTTTCACGACTTTAATCACGCCTGGAGCAAGGTCATCGCCTTGATCCAACTTACGTTGAGCTAGTTTTAACTTCTCTTCGCAAGCCGCGTGTAGTTTCGCGTATTGGTCTTGGTACGCTTCTAGCTGAGCTGTGAGCTTTTCATCTTTCAGGCGAATGTCAAACCACCCTGATTTTTCTAAACCTTGCAGATAATCGGCTGAGATCTTAGCACCTGCTTTTAGACCAGAAGGACCACCTTCTGCAACAGTGCCTACCAAGAATTTCTGCATGGCACCAAACAGCGCTTCTTCTTGAATACGTAATTCATCAGCAATGTCTTTCTTGGTTTTTTCCATCACAGCGTTTTCAATGTCTAACGCACGTGAATCTTTCTTCACACCTTCACGTGTAAAGACGCGCACATCGATAACAGTACCGGTCACACCAGGTGGAACACGCAACGACGTATCTTTCACGTCAGACGCTTTCTCACCAAAGATAGCGCGTAGCAGTTTTTCTTCTGGGGATAACTGCACTTCACCCTTCGGTGTGATTTTACCCACCAAAATATCGCCCGCTGTGACTTCCGCACCGATGTGAACCACACCCGTTTCATCAAGCTTCGCTAATGCACTTTCGCTGATGTTTGGAATATCAGAGGTAATGTCTTCTGGGCCTAGCTTCGTATCTCGAGAGACGCAAGTCATTTCCTGAATATGAATGGTTGTGAACGCTTCACTTTGAACCAAGCGTTCGGAGATCATGATGGAGTCTTCAAAGTTGTAACCATGCCAAGGCATGAACGCTACCACTAAGTTTTGACCCAAGGCCAAGTCACCTTTATCAGTGGAAGGACCATCAGCCAACACATCACCCACTTGAACCACATCACCTAAATTAACGATAGGACGTTGGTTAATACAGGTGTTATGGTTAGAACGCATGAACTTCGTTAAGTTGTAAATATCCAAGCCGGGGTCGCCTGGCTTGATTTCACTCTCATTCACTCGAACAACAATGCGAGAAGAATCCACAGACTCAATGTAACCACCGCGCTTAGCAATCACAGTCACACCAGAATCTTTCGCCACCACACGTTCCATACCAGTACCCACAAGAGGCTTGGCAGCACGAATGGTTGGGATAGCCTGACGTTGCATGTTTGATCCCATCAACGCACGGTTCGCATCATCATGCTCTAGGAAAGGAACCAAAGAAGCCGCCACAGAGACAACTTGTCGACGTGAAATATCAACATAATCCAGCTTTTCTGGTGTTGTCGTTGTGAACTCACCGCGGTGACGACAGGTCACAAAATCACCCTGGATCTTACCTTTCTTGTCGATATCGATGTTTGCTTGCGCGATGTAGTAGTTACCCTCTTCAATCGCAGATAAGAATTCAAACTCATCGGTAATTTGACCATCAACCACTTTGCGGTAAGGCGTTTCTAGGAAACCATACTTATTAGTCCGCGCAAAGGTAGATAGCGAGTTAATCAAACCAATGTTCGGACCCTCAGGTGTTTCGATCGGACACAAACGACCGTAGTGAGTTGTGTGTACGTCACGCACTTCAAAACCAGCACGTTCACGAGTCAAACCACCTGGGCCAAGCGCTGAAATACGACGCTTGTGAGTCACTTCTGACAAGGGGTTGTTTTGATCCATGAATTGAGACAATTGGCTAGAACCAAAAAACTCTTTAATCGCTGCAGTAACAGGCTTAGCATTTACTAAATCTTGAGGCATCATTTCATCAGCATCAGCGAGACTTAGTCGATCTTTCACGGCTCGTTCAACACGAACCAGACCTACTCGGAATTGGTTTTCAGCCATTTCACCCACGCAACGAATACGTCGGTTACCCAAGTGATCAATGTCATCCACGGTGCCTTTACCGTTTCGGATGTCAACCAATACTTTCAGCACATCAGCAATGTCTTCTTTATCCAACACGCCCGGACCTTCAATATCTTCTCGGCCTACGCGACGGTTAAACTTCATTCGACCCACTTCAGATAGATCGTAACGATCCGCTGTGAAGAATAAGTTTTGGAATAACGCTTCTGCCGCATCTTTTGTTGGTGGCTCACCTGGACGAAGGATACGATACACTTCAACCAACGCATCCAATTCAGAGGTGCAAGGATCCAGTTTTAAGGTATCAGAAATGTAAGGACCACACTCTACTTCATTGATATAAAGCGTTTTGATGGAAGTGATTTTCTTTTCACGCAAAGTGTCTAACACTTCTTCAGTAATTTCTGTGTTTGCAGGGAATAACACTTCGCCTGTTTCAGTGTCGATGATATCAACCGCTGTCATTTTGGCAAAGAGGTACTCATCAGGCATTTGTAATTCTTTAATGCCTGCTTTTTCCATTTTACGGATATGACGCGCAGACACACGACGACCAGCTTCAACAATGACTTCACCATTAGGATCTTTGATTTCGACAATCGTCATTTCACTGCGTAAGCGCTGAGGCGTCACATGGAAAACAACATGATCGTCTTTGATGTCAAAGTCATTGGTGTCATAAAACATAGACAAGATGCTTGTTGTGTCATGACCTAATGCTCGCAAGATAACAGTAGCGGGCAATTTACGACGACGGTCGATACGAACAAAAATGCAATCTTTAGGATCAAATTCAAAATCTAACCACGAACCGCGGTAAGGAATCACGCGGGCTGAGAAAAGCAATTTACCGGAAGAATGCGTTTTACCTTTATCGTGTTCGAAGAACACACCCGGTGAACGATGCAACTGAGACACGACCACACGCTCAGTACCATTAATCACCAAGCTGCCTGTTTCAGACATCAAGGGAATCTCACCCATGTAAACTTCTTGCTCGCGGATATCTTTAACAACGGGCTTTTCTTGGTTTAGGGTTTCTTTATCGTAAACAACAAGACGTAACTTCACTTTCAATGGCGAGGCATAGGTTTGCCCTCGCAATTTACAGTCACGTTCATCAAATAAACTGTCGGCCAAGGTATATGACACGTACTCTAGACGCGCATGGCCTGAAAAACTTTCGATAGGGAACACACTATTCAGCGCACCGTGGATACCCACATTTTTTCGCTCTGTGTCCTTTGTATCAAATTGCAAAAACTCACTGTAAGAATCTTTTTGCATCCTTAGCAGATAAGGCGGAGGAACGAGATCGCCGGCACCGGTACCTAGACTCAGTCGAATGCCATTTTTTTCATCAAGTGTCGCCATGTTTATGCTTCCCCTCGGGTTTGTGAAATCGGTGTATTAATACAAATGGAAGGACACACAACCCACTTAGGAGTTGTGTGCCTTCATCAGTTGATGCGAGCTATTATTTAACTTCAACAGCAGCACCAGCTTCTTCAAGTTGAGCTTTCACTTCTTCAGCTTTAGCCTTATCAACGCCTTCTACTAGGGCACAAGGAACACCTTCTACCTTTTCTTTGGCTTCTTTTAGGCCTAAACCAGTGATCGCACGAACCGCTTTAATCACGTTGATTTTGTTATCGCCGAAGCTTGTCATCACAACGTTAAATTCAGTTTGCTCTGCAGCCGCTGCACCAGCATCACCGCCAGCAGCAGGACCAGCAGCAACAGCAACAGCCGCTGCAGCAGATACGCCGAATTTTTCTTCCATTGCTTTAACTAGCTCAGTAACTTCCATCACGCTCATGTTAGCGATGGTATCTAAGACTTGCTCTACACTCATGGTTGTACTCCAAATATTAAGTTTATGATTCGTTTTGTTTCTTATCTCGAACAGCTGCTAAGACTCTAGCTAACTGTGCAGCAGGTTCGTTGATTGTACGAACAAGTTGCGTCACAGGTGCTAGTGACAAGCGCGCAACCGTTGCCAACGCTTCATCACGTGTCGGCAAGCTGGCTACAGCTTTCAACTGGTCGGGACCTAACAAAACGCCATCCATTGCCAATGCTCTCACTTCTAGCTCTTCGTTATCTTTCGAAAACTCCTGAACCAGTTTAGCTGCGGCGCCTGGCTCTTCTTTTGCAAAGAAAAGCATCAGCTGACCAGTCAGCGACTCAGATAGGCATTCGAAGGACGTATCAGCAAACGCACGACGCGCCAATGTGTTTCGATACACACGCGTAGTCACGTTTTTAGCCCTTGCCTTATTTCTGAGATCAGTGATATCGGCAACGTTGAGGCGACAATAATCAGCAGCAACAACGCAGATAGCATCGTTAGCTAAAGTATTTAGCTGAGATACAATCTCCTTCTTTTGCTCCAGATTCATAGGCATGGTCATACCTCCCGTTTGTTACACACAAAGCCTGGAAACCCAAACTTTGACCCTTATCATGATGATGCAAGCAAATTCCAATTCGCTAACCTCATCGCCTGCGTAGGCGGATCCGAAAATCCATTAAGCGTTTGACGGCGCCCACGGTCTTCGACGACACATCGCTTCTCCTAAGACAAGCGATGTTACGCGAAAGTTAGTAGTCTCCTTATCGCACGACTGTGCTTATGTCGACTAAAACACTCGGACCCATCGTGCTAGATAGGACCAATTTTTTAAAGTAAACACCTTTAGCAGAAGAAGGCTTCAACTTTTTAAGGTCAGCCATCAATGCTTCAATGTTTTCTTTCAAATGATTTTCTACAAAAGAAGCTTTACCCACGCCAGCGTGAATAATCCCTTTTTTGTCTGTACGGTAACGCACCTGACCACCTTTAGCGTTTTTCACGGCGGTAGCAACGTCAGCGCTTACAGTGCCCACTTTAGGGTTAGGCATAAGGCCTCGAGGACCTAATACTTGACCCAAACGACCAACCACTTTCATGGCTGCTGGTGTTGCGATAACAACATCAAAGTCCATCTCACCTTTTTTGACAGACTCCGCTAGATCATCCAAACCAACAATATCAGCGCCAGCGTCTTCAGCTTCTTTCGCTTTATCGCCTTCAGCAAACACAGCAACTCGAACTGTTTTACCCGTACCGTGAGGCATCACGGTCGCGCTACGAACCACTTGGTCAGAGTGAGTTGGGTTAACGCCCAGCATCACAGCCACATCGATGGTTTCATCGAATTTTGCGGTAGCGTGTTTTTTAACTAGAGCCACTGCTTCATCAATACCGTAAGCATGCATGGCTTGAATGGTTTTATCAGACTCACGTCTTCTTTTTGCTACAGATACCATTACGCTTCTCCTCGATCTTCTAAGTCGGCAGGATCAACTTCGATACCCATGTTAATCGCTGTACCAGCAATGGTTCGAACAGCCGCATCCAATGTCACAGCCGTTAAATCTGGCTGTTTCATTTTCGCAATTTCTTCCAACTGCGCACGAGTGGCTTTACCCACTTTTTGCGTATTCGGTGTGGAACTACCTTTGGCACCATTCAAGACAATTTTCTTCAGCAAGAAGGCTGCTGGTGTTGTCTTGGTGACAAACGTGAAGGAACGGTCTTTGTAGACGGAAATTTCTACAGGAACAGGCATGCCTTTTAGTTCTTGCGTTTGATCGTTAAACGCTCGGCAAAAATCCATGATGTTTAGACCGTGCTGACCCAAAGCTGGACCAACTGGTGGTGACGGCTTCGCTTCCCCACCTAGTACTTGAAGCTTGATAACCGCTTCGACTTGTTTACTCATGTTTACCCTCTCAAGTTGTGGGTCAAACGCCGTTAAGCTCCCCAGTACACACAAACAACGTTGTTTGCGCGATAGCTCGTCAGTTAAGACAAACTAATTCTTTTCTACCTGACCAAACTCCAGATCCACTGGAGTGGCTCGACCAAAAATAACCACAGACACCTGCAAGCGACTCTTTTCGTAGTTCACGTCTTGAACCACACCATCAAAGTCTGCAAAAGGGCCTTCTTTAATACGTACTACTTCGCCAGGCTCGAACACAACACTGTGACGAGGCTCAGCTGTTTCACCTTCTTCCATTCGCTTCAAGATGGCATCAGCTTCTTTTTTGGAGATTGCTGCTGGCTGACCTGAGCTACCGCCCACAAAACCATACACGCGAGGTAGCTTGGTAATGAAATGCCAAACGTCATCATCCATGGCCATGTTAACTAGCACATAACCTGGAAAAAATTTTCGTTCGCTTTTGACGTTTTTACCGCCACGACGAGTCATGACCTCTTCGGTAGGCACTAAAATCGATGAGAAGTGCTCGGAGAAACCCTCTTCAGCAGCACGCTGCTTAATGATTTCTAGAGCTCGCTTTTCAAAACCTGATTGGACCTGCAAGAAATACCAACGATGGGAAGAATCGGAACCACTGTCTTCCATCATCATGTCTTCGTTGTTCTCAATACTCATGATCTACACTCTCCCCTGTCCACTTAACCAACTCATGGCATGCATAAAGACAGTATCAAACAACCACAACACCAACGTTGCAGCCACAATCATTAAAATCACGCGAAAAGCGACCTGGATGGTTTCTTCTCGCTTGGGCCAATGGACCCGTGTTAATTCGTAACGCGCACTTTTTGCAAAGGATAATGCCACCTTGCCCTGCGCTGTTGCTAATGCCAAAAGCGCTAAACCGATGGTGATGAGGATCCCGGCAGCTGCGCGGATCGCCCAAGAGACATCAGCAAAGTAAACGTCTAAGGCAATGGCAAGAACGAGGATCAAGGAAAATAACGACCAAAGACCTTTATCTCGGCCGGTAGCACGCTGTTCAACTTGTTGCTTCAACTTTTTTCCTGACATATCAGCAAATTACCCCTAAAAACAATACCCACGTGCTCAATAACCACCCCTCTTCCCTAGAAGGATGGCAGGCTAGGAGGGACTCGAACCCCCAACCTGCGGTTTTGGAGACCGCTGCTCTACCAATTGAGCCACTAGCCTAAACTCACTAAAATCAATGGCTTAGAAAAAAACTAAGCGAAATAACGCGAGAAAACGGCAGTCTGATGCGTGATTATACACGCAAACCGCCGTTTGTCACGCTTTTTTTTCGACTTTATTCGATGATCTTACTGACGACACCAGCACCTACGGTACGGCCACCTTCACGAATCGCGAACTTAAGACCTACGTCCATCGCAATCGGGTTGATCAACTGAACAGTCACTTGAACATTTTCACCTGGCATCACCAATTCTGTGCCTTCGCCTAGAATCACTTCGCCCGTAATGTCTGTGGTTCGGAAGTAGAACTGTGGACGGTAACCATTTAAGAATGGTGTATGACGACCACCTTCTTCTTTAGACAACACGTAAATCTCAGCTTCGAACTTCGTGTGTGGTGTGATGGTGCCTGGGTGAGCCAGTACCTGACCACGCTCTACTTGATCACGCTTCAGACCACGCAGGAGAACACCCACGTTATCACCCGCTTGACCTTCGTCTAGCAATTTACGGAACATCTCAACACCAGTACAGGTGGTTTTTTGAGTCTCACGGATACCCACAATCTCAATTTCTTCACCCACTTTAATGATACCAGTTTCTACACGACCGGTTACTACAGTACCGCGACCAGAAATGGAGAAGACGTCTTCGATAGGCATTAGGAATGGTTTATCGGTATCACGCTCTGGCTCTGGGAAGTAAGTATCCATGGTTTCTAGTAGCTTCTGTACAGACGCTTCACCATGCTCGCCGCTGTCGCCTTCTAGTGCTTTCAACGCAGAACCGATCACAACAGGAATGTCATCGCCTGGGAATTCGTAAGCAGATAACAACTCACGTACTTCCATTTCTACCAACTCTAGCAAGTCAGCATCATCAACCATGTCCGCTTTGTTCATGAACACGATGATGTGCGGCACACCAACCTGACGAGCCAATAGAATGTGCTCACGGGTTTGTGGCATAGGACCATCCGCTGCAGAGACAACCAAAATAGCGCCGTCCATCTGAGCAGCACCTGTAATCATGTTTTTCACATAGTCCGCGTGTCCTGGGCAGTCCACGTGAGCATAGTGACGGTTTGGTGTGGTGTATTCTACGTGTGACGTAGCGATAGTAATGCCACGCTCACGCTCTTCTTTCGCGTTATCGATGTCTGCAAACGCACTCGCGTCACCACCGTATAATTTAGCGGCAACTGTAGTCAATGCTGCTGTTAGCGTGGTTTTACCATGATCAACGTGACCCACTGTTCCCACGTTCAAGTGGGGGAGCGTACGTTCAAACTTTTCTGTAGCCATAACGATTATTCCCAAAATAAGGTTTTGTAACACACACCAAATGTTCTGGAGCCCACAACCGGAATTGAACCGGTGACCTCTTCCTTACCAAGGAAGTGCTCTACCTCTGAGCTATGTGGGCGCCTGCATATCTGGCATCTTGCAACGAAGCTGCTTCATTGAATGGAGCGGGCGATGGGAATCGAACCCACACCATCAGCTTGGAAGGCTGAGGTTCTACCATTGAACTACGCCCGCACAACTATATATAACAGACCTCGTTACATTGCTTTACCACCCAAAACACACGAAGCGATAAGGATTGGAGGGGGCAGGATTCGAACCTGCGAAGGCGTAGCCGTCAGATTTACAGTCTGATCCCTTTGACCACTCGGGAACCCCTCCGGGCAAAACAAGCTCGTCATTGTTATCAAGTTTTGCACGCTTGTCAACCTCCGTGATGCGTTATGTAGAACCAAAGTAGTTATGTCACACCTGGCCCAAGTTAAAATGTCACAGATGCATCAATGACGCGACATTACTCATCGACACTGCACGAAGAACTAGGAACAGGCAACTTAGCCACACGATCCTGTGCCAATTGTCCGCGCTGATCCCAAAACCGTTGCATGCCTTTAGGCGTATGCTGCTCGTATTTAGACAATAAAACAGCCGCCACGACCACAGTCAATGCAAGCAACACAGCACCGACAGCAAGAGAAGCAATGCCTGCAGATGAGGTCATAGACACCATCTCATTCAGCACAGGCATCAGACATCCAGCTAAACCCAAACCAACGCCAATTACAGAAGTAGCCACAGCTCCAATGAGATAGTGCCGAGCTTTTTTCTCCACGATTGCTACTGTACCGTCATTGATGGACTTGCCACCCACCAAAACCTTAAGATTCCGCTCAGCCATGTAAGATGCGGCAATGGCAACGCGACGAACAAACGCTTGATTTGCTGATTTGGGATTCTCTCTCAGTGTGTCGATATATACTTCCGGATCATCAATGGTGTTTCCTCTCCCAGAATACACGTGAAATTTGTTCAATAAAACCGGGCTCACTCGAGACAACAAGTAAGCGGGTATGGCCAGAAACCTGGATAACCAACGCTCATCAAGCGTCTTATCGACGCTAGCCCAACCATCGATAGGGCGCCCACCTTCGGGGATATGTGTGATCATGTAAGCGAGGGAGGCTAGACAGCTCTGATCATCTTTCTTTATAAAAGGGGTGATATGATTGATGGGTGTGTCTAGCAACTCGCCTACGGCTGTTTTTGAATTGTCGTTGAGGATGCATACATCGATTTTCAATAGTCTGAGAAAATAATAAAATCTCTTCATTGGAGCGTCAGAAGAGCCCCCTTCGCCTTCCAAAATAAACGCTTGCTTATAAAGCGTGTGAAGCTGATCCCACTGCTCGTCAGTTGGCTTTTGATCATCAAACAAGTCGTAAAGCTGACCCCTAAATTTCATTTGTTCAACACTTGCAGGCATATGACACCTCCCCTCAAAGCATAAGAAACAGGCGCTTATGTTAACACAGTTTTATTTTAAATAAAATAATTTGAAGCCGCTGCCCGCTCCGCTTGAAGAATCTGACTCAAGGTCAATGCCTAATGACCCCAGATGAAGCTATCTATTTGATTTGAAAGCCCTTTGGCGCAGCAACACACAGCCATCTCTGAGTCGTGCGATCCCTTGACCCACTGCAACGATAGCGCTGGTTCAGGAGAAGTGAGCCGACACGACTCATTGATCACAGAAAAGCCCGCCATCTCCCACTGCAAGCCCTTACCAATGCACTTCACATAGGCCTCTTTAGCTACCCATACTTTCAATAAGTAGGCACTGGACTCTGCTGGAGACAAGCCCTGCCAATGGATCATCTCTTTATCCGATAAGATGTGCTTCGCCAACCCCGGCTCCATAGCCCTGCTTTTGGGCTCCACATCCACACCCACCGGTTCATGAGCAATAGCTAACACCACTAAGCCTTCTGTATCACTCACATTAAACGATAAGGAGACTCCTTCGTTTACGATAAACGGCTTGCCGTACTCACCCTCTCCAAACACGATCTCCTGGGGGTTTAAAGGAAGATAACGAGACAGAATTTCTCGCCGAACCCAATACGAAAAGGCTTTAAGCACCCCCACATCGGAACGCTTGATGCGAGCGACTTTATCGTGCTCCATCTGTGAAAGAACCCCAACAGGTGGGGTCCATTCTTTGGGTAAGCGCGCCTGCCATACGTGCACAGCGCCTACCGGCAAATCAGTCATGCTGACTACTTTTTATCTTGGCTTTTTTTATCATCCTTGCCCTGGACTTTATGCGCTGCTTTTGCAAGACCTTTACCACCTGCTGAAATGTCTTCACCGATACCGCCGATGGTGTTACAAGCGACTAATGACGCGCCCAATGCTGCTGCTACCAAAGCTGTGACTACTGTTTTTAAACTCATAGGACCTTCCCTCTTGTTCGTTAAGATCAATAAAAGAAGCATGAACGCTTCTTCTGGCCACCAATGTATCCGAACTACTGCCGTGTTTCTACTTCGGGGACGTACTGATTTAAATGTTGGACCATTTCTGGACACCTATGGCGCATAGCAACCAACAAGGGCGTCTCTGAAAACTCCGTTTGCGCTTCCAAATCAGCTCCCGCAAGCACCAATGCTGGGACAACAGAGACTGAATTATACAAAGCTGCGAAATGTAAGGGACCAACTTTATCCCCATCTTCGGTGTAATTGGGGCTAGCGCCTGCATCAAGCAATTGTCGAACACTGTTCACGTCATCGCGGATCACCGCGTCTAACAACATACGACCCAAATGTGGGTCACCAACTGAATCCATCGTTTCTCCTTGAAACTCTTAAGCACTCCTGTGCCATACATGAGATCAACTATATCATAAATGACTGAAACGCAAAGCCGTGCTTACAGTTCCCCAACATCGCAAAATCAGGTATTCTGTCTTCTTTTTACCCATTCGCTGTCATTCCTGCGAAAGCAGGAAACCAGTTGCATTAAACGCGGGCATAGCCCGCACACTCAGGCGTTCATTGAACGCCTAACAGAGCTCGCTATGCGAGCGTTTGATATAACTAGATCCCTTTTTTCAAAGGGATGACAACATAAAGAGGGGTTAAACAACTCTGCTAACGCGAGGATTCAGGAGAGCAATATGGCACCCAAACCTATCCGTACCCGATTCGCCCCCAGCCCCACTGGCGACTTGCATCTTGGCTCTGTGCGCACTGCTCTCTTTAGCTGGCTGTATGCTCGATCCCTTGGTGGCAGTTTTGTGCTACGCATTGAAGACACCGACCAGGCCCGATCCACTCAAGCGTCCGTGGATAGTATCTTAGAAGGCATGGCTTGGCTGGGCTTGGATCATGACGAAGGGCCCTTTTATCAAATGCAACGCATGGACCGTTACCAAACGTTGATCGATGAACTCTTAGAAAAAGACCTCGCCTACCGCTGTGACTGCTCGCAAGAACGCTTAGACAATCTGCGCGAAAAGGCTCGCGAAGCCGGCGACAAACCCCGATACGATGGCCACTGCGCCGAACGTGGTTTAACGTCAGACCATGACTCACCCACCGTCATTCGCTTTAGAAACCCCAAAGAAGGTTCTGTGACCTTCGATGATGCTGTGCGCGGCAAAATCACGGTAAACAATGCGGAATTGGACGATTTGATCATTGCTCGCAGTGACGGCACACCCACCTATAACTTTACCGTTGTCGTTGATGATTGGGATATGCAAATCACGCACGTGGTTCGAGGCGACGATCACATCAACAACACACCCCGTCAAATTAATCTCTTTCATGCCCTCGGTGCAACGCCCCCGATTTTTGCTCATGTTCCGATGATTTTGGGCAAAGACGGTAAACGCTTATCCAAACGTCACGCCGCCACAAACGTATTAGCGTATCGCGATGCAGGTTATCTGCCTGAAGCTTTGCTGAATGGTTTGGCGCGGTTGGGTTGGTCTCACGGCGATCAAGAATTATTTAGCCGAGACGAACTCATAGCACTATTTTCATTAGACACTATCAACAAAGCACCTGCTGTGTTTAACGAAGAAAAACTCGATTCGCTCAATCAACATTACTTACAAACCTTAGACCCTCAACGCATCGCGCCTTTGTTAGCTGACCAACTCCGCGCTTTAAATCTAGATCCAGATAACGGCACCGATCTCGCCACATTGATCCAAGCACAAAGTTCACGTTGTCACACTCTCAAAGAAATGGCTGAAAAAAGCCGTTACTTTTTTGAAGACAACGTCACGTTTGATGAAGAAGCGAAAGACAAACACCTGACAGAAAGCATCAAGCCAATCCTTAAAGAGCTCGCTGATGACTTTAGCCTACTTTCTGAATGGACCGCTGAATCCATCAAAGCCGTTATCAAAACATGCACCAAGAAACACGAGTTGGGTTTCGGTAAAGTCGCTCAACCTTTACGGGTAGCATTGACCGGCAACACCATGTCTCCCTCGATTGACATCACCATGCAACTAATCGGTAAAGAGCGGTGCTTGTCACGGTTAAGGGACGCGACTCAGTCTTGCCAAAGCGCATAAATTGGCACAGCGTAGAGCTTCTCACCAAATGGCATGACCCTATCACCATCGTACAACAGCACACCCATTTTAAATCGACCTTTCTCTGATTCTCTTAAGTGCTGCAAGGCTTTAAAATCTTTAGGCGAAATAGTAGCGCTTGCCTTCACCTCCACAGCAAAAATATCTCCTCGTGCATTCTCAAGAACACAATCAATTTCTTGCTTAGATTTATCTCGATAATGATAAAACACTAACTCTTGCTGCAACCAACTCGATTGCTTTAACAATTCATTCAACACAAACGTTTCTAACAAGAAACCAAACTCCGTGGGATGATCACTTAAGTAATTAGCATCGATGTCTCGAATGGCACACGACAAACCAGTATCTGCCATATGAACTTTAGGCGTTTTAATCAAGCGTTTTTGCTCATTGGAATGCCACGCTGGCAACTTCCGTATAAAAAACAGATGCTCTAATAATTCTATGTATTTTTTCACCGTCTCTGCATTGAGGTCAACTTTATTTCCCAGCTCACTAAAATTAATCAACTTGCCAGAATAAAACGCTGTCAATTTCAGCAAGGTAAGCATTTTATCAGGATGATCAATGTGTAATAAATCCTGCATGTCTTTATGAATGAGAGAATTCACGTACTGCTTGTACCACGCCGTTGCCCGTTGGGGAGAGGCACGCAACAGTGGCTCAGGAAAGCCACCTTCGATGACTCGCTGAATGAGATAAGCTTTATCAGGAACGCATGTCATCTCCGGGAAGTGCTCTCTTTGAGTCAACCTATCAAGGAAACTAGGCCTCACGTCATGGATTTCACATTCGGATAAAGGATTCAGCTGTATCGTTTCTATTCTACCAGCCAGTGAATCTGCCACCCTTGGCAAAACCATTGCGTTAGCAGAGCCGGTCAGAATAAAACGACCCGGCGTTCGATTCGCATCGACAGACTGCTTAATGTGTAACAGCAATTCAGGCAATCTTTGAATTTCATCAATGGCCACTTTTTTCTCTTGATGGGCCCGCATAAAACCAACCGGATCTGACTCAATTAATTCTCGCTGATTTTGATCATCCAAGTTAATCATCGTCCAGGAATCATCGACAAATTCTTGAACCAAAGTGCTTTTACCCACCTGGCGTGCGCCCTTTAAGAAGACAACCGGCGTATCCTCTAAAGCTGTGCTAACAGTCTTTTTTGCGTAGCGAGTATAACGCTTTTCTTCAGGCACAACGCACCCCTTTAAACGTGACTAATTCCGATTATAGTTGCGTCCAATTCCGAATACAAGTGCGTCCAATTCCGATTGTGGTCCCGTCTAATCACGATCAAAGAAGCGTCTGATTCCGATTCAAATTCAGATGAAAAAGAATTAATCACGATAAATCAATAGGTTAATATGCAAGGGTGACTTGCTGCCCTGCTCTGATCATGATGACTTAAAAACCAAGACGCTTGTCCCACCGTCAACCTTAATCAATTACTTGTTGCATTCCAAAAACTTTTTCCTTACCATGTCGTTTCTTTCTTAAAGCGCTTGCTGGCGTAGCTCAGTTGGTAGAGCAACTGATTTGTAATCAGTCGGTCGTAGGTTCGAATCCTATCGCCAGCTCCATATCTAAGTCACGATTCAAACCAAATCTCCATTTTTGGCCCATCTTAAACGAAAAATCTCTTCAAAAAATATTAGCCCTACGCTTTCATTGCTATCTGGTAACTTTTAAACCAGACTTCCTGGTGGCGCATTTATTTTTCACCTAGAGCAAAAAATCATCGACTCACTCAGAGACGTACCCTATAATTAAGGTCATGAAAAAGCTCATATTTTTACCAGTTTTAGCTTTTATTTTTGCCGTTTTTGGTGGGATGGCGCTCGCGCATGAAAAAGAGACTCAAAATACCCGCTACATTGCTGTCAACTTTGATCGATATTACAAAAAAAACTTTAGCAAAGAGGTTCGCTCAAACGTATCCGATGCCCTAGAGCTTGATGAACATCATCGCCTACAACAGCACTTTCACGACACTCAAGCCATGAAGCTTGCACTCGAGCGACTCCCTAAAACCATCCAAGACGCCCTATCACCCTACGGGTACTTCAACAGCACACTTACTCAGGTGGTCACTAAAACCCCAAACCTCTGGACCGTGAGCTACCACATCACGCCCGGACCTCGCGTGACCCTCAACATTATCGACGCTCCTATCCCCGATTCACTGCCCCCCGAAGCCAAAAAGCACATTGAAGAAAACTGGCCTCTCACCATTGGACAACCCTTCCTAACCACCCAATACCAAGAAGCAAAAGCCTTACTACTCAAAACAGCCAAAGACTATGGCTACCTAGACGCATCACTCAAAACACATCACGCCAACGTGAACCTCCAAACTCACCAAGCAGCGGTGACTATCAAAATAACACTTGGCAAGCGCTACCGTTACGGTAAAACCAACTTCAAAGCCGAAGACCGACCCAGCTTTCTAAAACGATTCTTGCGCTACCAATCAGGCAAACCTTACCTAGCGAGCGAGTTATCCCAAACACGTGATGGATTAATCAGCAGCAACTTCTTCGACACGGTTAGCGTTAACCCCGAACCTAACAGCACAACTCACGATGTGCCAGTCAATGTGATACTGACACCACCCGTCCACCAACTCTACACAGTGGGTGCAGGTTACGGTACAGACACAGGCATCAGAGGTTCTTTAAAAGCCCAGTTCCAACGCCTGAATGATCGCGGTCACCAAGCAACATTTTTCGTTCGAGGCAGTGCCATCAATAGCGCTGCCATGCTCAGCTATAGCATTCCAGGCAAGTACCCTCCCACAGACACTTACACTTTCAGTGGCCAAATCAGTCAACTCGAGCTAAACGGTAAAGCAGACACGCGCCAAATCACCTTTGCCGATCACTTTTTACGAAAAGGCTGGTCCCAAACGCTGTCCTTGTCTGCCTTGCGCGAAACCTACGATATCACCGCAACCACCATCGACTTCCCGAAAACGAATACCTTCCTGGTGATCCCGGAATACTCCGTCGAACACCGCTACCTCAACAAACCCAAACGAGCCACCTGGGGCTATCATATCTACGCGCATCTTGCAGGCACACTAAAGTCGGTTGTCTCAAAAACCACCTTCTTCCAAGCCAATGCAAAACTGGCCATCATGAGACGTTTCTTTGAACACGAGCGCATTGTTGCTCGAGCTGAACTTGGTTACACCGAAATTAAATCCTTAGGTAACCTACCTTTGACCTTACAACTATTCACAGGTGGTGCCGAAAGCATTCGTGGATTTAGCTATAAATCCATTGGCCCTGGGCGTATGCTTGCTGTAGGTAGCTTCGAGTTTCAACAAGAAATCTACCCAAACTACTACCTCGCCGCTTTTGTTGATGTGGGCAATGTAGGCGGCAAAGAAATCTTTCATGAAAAACCTCACGTCGGTGTTGGTCCTGCCTTTGTGTGGGACAGCCCCGTCGGCCACCTTGAAATGAGTTTCGGTTGGGCGGTATCCACCCCTGGGCACCACCCCATGCTTTTCCAATTTAGCCTAGGAGCAACGATATGATACGATTTCTGTGGCGTGTCTTAACCGCTGTTTTATGCTTCGCGGCTTTAGCCTTAATTTTAATCGTGACGCCATTGGGCCTAAAACTGGCTGCACCGATTGTCAATCACACAGTCGATGATGTTCAGATACAAACGAAAGGTGTGTCAGGAACCTTACTAGGCCCTATCAAAGCTAGAAACATTATCATCACACAAGGTAATAACCAATACCAAGTCACACAGCTCAATCTAAAATGGCAAGTGTTACGTTTATTCTTAGGGCAAATTCGTGTTCATAAGATCACTGCCAATCGTGTGCATATTTTACTAGGAAAAAGTAGTCCTTCATCGTCAACTGGGCCGATGGACATGCCTCATCTAACGGTTCAGTCTCTGTTTATCAAGCACATCACACTTGTGTCTAGTGCACGAGACCAAGCCATCACACTACAAAACATCCATGGCAGCGCATTAACTCGCCCTGACACAATGGCCATTAATTTAATGACCAAAATTGATCTTCCTGGCATCACCCATGCTAACATTCATCTCAATGGCACCTACCAAGATTACACGTTCTCGGCGGGCCTTTTGGGACCAAACACAAATGCTCGCATCATGGGTAGCGGCACACAGCAGTCCCTAAATGCAGTCATCCCTAAAAGCACCTTATTGCATGGTGCCATATCAGGTTCATTGAATCTTACGTGGCTGCCTCGGTGGCAGTGGTATTCGCAAATCACCATGACTGGCGTGCATTTTAATGAATGGGAGAAGCGCTTACCTGCTATCTCAACTGCCGAGCTATCTTCCCATGGCTACTTAACTGAAGATGGCTCTCCTCATTTTTACTACAAAGCCGACGTGAACAGTCAGGAGTTAACCGTAAAAAGCAATGGCCATATCAGCCATGACAACAAACAGATTTCCTGGAAGCTTAAAGGCCAAGACTTTAACCTCTTTTTCCCTCGATTGCCGAGCGGCACCATCGAATCATCCGGGACTTGGCACAATGGAAAAACGCAAGGCTCACTTAAAGCCAGCAATATTGCATGGGAAAAATACTCTCTAGATAAAATCAACACGTCCTGGGATGCTGTGATGAGCCCCTTCACTATCAAGCACCTCAGCTTGGATGCCAAACAGCTTAAACGTAGCACACTCACCTTCGACGACATCAAGACACACATTGATGGCAACAAAGATCACGCCACACTGACCGGACATATCATCACTAGCTTTCCGAAATGGAAACTAAACAATGCTGACTTCAAGCTCCTTGCCAAACGCAGCTCCGGAAATCACTGGGAAGGCCGCTGGGAACACTTCGACATGAATGGTCCTCACGGTTTATGGACGCTTGGTGCCCACCCATTGGTAAGCATTAGCTCCGAAGGAATCAAACAACCCTCGATGTGCTGGGCACATAAACATCGTGCCTTATGCACACACTGGTCCTTCCTGGGAGATCGTTGGGCAGTCCATGCTAAAGGGCAAAACCTTCCCTTAGATACATGGCTACCACTACGCATTCCTCGAACCACTGAAAAAGGTGGAAATCATGTGTCTCTAGATGTCTCTCAAACATTAGAGCAACCCGTCAATCTCAAAGGCCACATAGAACTGACAAACGGTCATATCGACCCACCCTATCCATACGAACCAATTCACATTAATCATGCCACCTTTGATAGCACCTTGGATAACGCAGCATGGGTCGTGCATAGCGCCATTGATTTTGAGCATAATGGAAAACTACGATTCGATGGCACAATTAAGCGTACACCTGATAAAACATGGTGGACTCGCAATCTTAAAGCAAGTTTGGATTTACAGAGTGACAACTTCACCCCTCTCGAACATCTTATTCCAGACCTAAGCGTAAAAAACGCCTCCATCACAACAAAAGCCACTTGTGTAGGAAGCTTTTCTCACCCTATCTTTAGCGGCACCTTATCAGCCAAAAATGCGGACGCGACAATCACCCCCATAGGCACAACCATTCACAACATCTCAGTTGACAACACCTGGAACAAAAATAAATACCATTACCATGTTACCAATCATGACAAGGCAAGCCCATTGGTGTTAGATGCTGACGGCAGCTTAGATTCCGAAGCGTGGCATATCACAACACACTCTCAATTAACCGGCCACAACTTGCTTATTTTCAACCAACCTGATTACACGGTTTATGCTGATCCAACACTTAGCGCCACGTTTGTTGATCATAACTTAATGGTTAGCGGCAAAGTCAATGTGTTCAATACAGACATCAAACCAACGAGCCTCACTGAAGCACACAGCATTCCCTCTGACGTCACTGTGTTTGAAAAAGGAAAAACAAAACGTAAAGAGCACGATCATCTTGGCGTTAACGTAGCCTTGACCCTTGGGGAAAATGTAAAAATTGATACCCACATCTTTAAAGCGGATCTTGGCGGAAAGGTACAATTAACCAAACAGCCTGGGGCTCACCCCTACTTGGGGAATGGAACGCTCGTTGTCACCAACGGAAAAATGAGCATCTTACGAAACCACTACTTCGTCAATAACGCCACTCTATCTTACAAAGATAGTCCCCTCACAGAACCAACCATGAACATCAAAATATTCAGACTCATCAAACGCAGCCGCTTGAGCAGAAAGCATGGACCAAGAACCGTTGGCCTACATATCACTGGAGCTTTCCGCTACCCTATTATTTTACCATTCTCCTCAGATCCCTCCCTCAGCAACAACGATATTGTTTCCTACTTTGCCTTTAATCGACCTAGCAATGCTGGCCAACCATTCCACGCAGCAGCTCTTTTGAATGCATTAGCAGAGCTGCCCAACAACGGTGGCAACTTAGACCCTAAAACCCGAAGTGCTTTAATCAAGCAAGCAATTGGCTTTAACGAAATGGGTGTGCAATCGGGCGTATCATTAGCCAGTATTGGAGCACCTATCAGCGGTTACGATGATGCTTTTGTGGTGGGTCGATACCTATCCTCAAACATATATGTCCGTTACACGCGAGGGATTTCCAGCGCTTATTCAATTTACCAAATTCGCTACAACCTCACGCCTAGTATCTCAATTCAAACAGAATCAGGAAGCCTGGGTAGTGGCGGCGATTTACTCTACTCCTTCACCAGTTTACTGCATCCACAGACGTCGGCTTTGAAAAAGTAAATTCAGCGTCGACAGAATTCCGAAGGAATACCGGGAGACACTACCCCATCGGAGTCCTCGCACTTGATGCGAGGAACTCAGCACTATGGCATCACACTCTATCTTAGAGCCATTTAATTTAATCTCTCTATCGGCTTTTTCAAATAAAATAGCAACAACAACGCTGGTGCACCTAGCAAGAAACACACACCGTAGAAATCAAACCACCCTATACGAGTGACTGTCCAAGCTGCAAACGGACCAATCACCACACGCGTCACAGCCGATAAGGCTGAGAAAAGCGCATACTGCGTTGCACTAAACTGTTTTTGACATAAGCCCATCAGCATCACAACAAAAGCAACACTGGATAAACCACCAAAGAAGTAATCAAAAAATAAGACGCCCACCATCACACCGTAATGATGCTTAACCACTGCCAAGAACATAAAACCTAAACTAGCTGCTGTTTGCATTAAACCAAACCAAAACAAAGATCGGTATAAACCTAGGCGCGGCTGAATAACAGCGGCTACCACGGAACCCAATAGCGTTGCACCAATCGCAACAACCTTTGATAGCGAACCCACTTCTAGCAAAGTAAAACCGCAATAACGCAATAAGAATGTCGTATTAAGGGATAAAGTCAACGACTCAGCAAACTTATAGATAACCATCAAAGCTAACCAGGCCAACGCTAACCTTGCACCATGCTTTTTCCAAAAACTCATCAGGGGTTGAGCAATGGATTGAAAAATCGGCCTACTCTCTTTTGAAACCATCGGTGTTTCAGGCGATGATAGATTTAACACAAACAGGAAACACATCACCAATGCCATAAAGCCATACATCCAACGCCATCCCCAAGTCGCTGCAAAAATCATAGCGATAGCACCTGCCAAAATCATCGCTGCACGATAAGCAATATTTGTGATTGCTGAAGCACCTGCTCGTTGGCGCGGCGAAACAATGTCTGTTCGATAGGCATCAATACCTGTGTCTTGGGTTGCTGAGAAAAAGGCAACAAGCAATGCCACAACAGCTAAAAGAGACGCATGCTGCGCTGGATCTAAAAACGCCATGACCACAAACCCCAAAGCAATTAAAAGTTGAGTCAAGCGAATCCAGAACAAACGCCTGTCAACATGAGACGGGTAATAACGATCAAGCAACGGTGCCCATAAAAACTTATAGAGATATGGCATACCAATTAATGATAACAAGCCAATGGTATGAAGGTTCACGTCTGCAACGGTATACCATGCTTGAAGCGTCGACCCTACTAACAACAACGGAAGCCCAGATGAGAAACTTAACAACGCAACTGCCATTAAGGTTTTCGATATCTTCCATGGATATGTCATGTGTATTTCCTTACTATTTTGCCAACCATCTATCCAATGCATTTGCAAAGGCTTGTTTATGTTTATTCGTAAACTGGCTAGGACCACCTCGGGCGACACCAGTTTCTCTGAGCTGAGCCATCGCATCACGCATGCTCAGGATCTCGTTAACGTTTTCTTTATTGTAAAGCTTCCCTCGAGGATTTAATGCTAACGCTCCCTTTTTTACAGCGTCGGCTGCTAAAGGAATGTCTGCCGTAATCACCAAATCATTTATCGCACAATGGGAAACTATGTAATGATCAGCTTTATCAAAGCCTTGATCCACAACAACAGAGCGAATTCGATCAGAGCGCGGAAGAAAAAGGGCTTGGTTTGCAACAAAAATCAACGTAACACCCACCCTCTCTGAAGCACGTAGCAAAATGGTTTTAATCGCCTTAGGGCACGCATCTGCATCAATCCAGATGATGGGGAGTGTGTTTTTTTGATCCATTGCAGCGAGAGCCCTTGCTTACTCAATAACGAAAAGATTAGTATCAGTATAGCAATCGGAGGACGCGCATGTCGATCATCACTATAAACAATTTATGCAAAACCTATGCAAACGGTGTTAAAGCCTTAAACGATGTCTCTCTCACCATAAAAGAAGGTGATTTTTTTGCTCTACTTGGGCCTAATGGTGCTGGAAAATCGACCTTAATTAATATACTAAGCTCATTGGTCACCAAAACAAGCGGCACCATCAACATTGCCGGCTATGACTTTGACTCACACATGCTACAAGCCAAACGTCAGCTTGGCTTGATGCCACAAGAAGTCAATCTCGCTATCTTTGAAACAGTGCTTGATATACTCATCTATCAAGGTGGCTATTACGGCATCCCCAGAAAAGAATCTAAAAAGCGTGCTCTCGCTCTATTAGACCGATTATCACTGTCTGACAAAGCCAATCAAATCTCACGTCATTTATCTGGTGGAATGAAACGACGCGTGATGATTGCTCGCGCCTTGATGAATCAACCCAAGGTGCTTATTCTTGATGAACCAACGGCTGGTGTGGACATCAAGATTCGTCGACACATGTGGGACTTCCTACGTGAGCTCAATGCCCAAGGCACAACGATCATCTTAACGACTCATTATTTAGAAGAAGCAGAGCAGCTTTGCAATGAAGTCGGCATCATCAACCAAGGTCATTTAATTTGTCAACGTGACATGCCCTCTTTGCTTCGCGAACTCGAATGCGAAACCTTTGTGGCTTATCTTTCCAGCCCCATTGAGATACTTCCTGATGTGGACAGTATCACCTTACGACGAATCGATGCGTATACGCTTGAAATAGACGTACCACGCACGCTTGGCGTGAGCGAATCCATTCAAATCCTTCATGCTCTCGGCATACACATTCAAAGCTTACGTAACAAAACCAACCGCCTCGAATCTTTATTTTTAAATCTCACTAAAAACTCGGAGTAATCAGCATGTTTTTCCCGCTTCTCATCGCCTACAAGACCATGGTCCGAAAAGAAATTGCTCGCTTTTGCCGAGTCTGGGTGCAAGCCTTTTTACCTAACCTCGTTACCACAGCTTTGTATCTCATCATTTTTGGACGCGTCATTGGAAACCACTTGGGGCTTGTCGATGGTGTGCCTTACAGCTTGTTCATTGCTCCGGGATTAATCATGCTTGCAATGATTAACGCTGCATTTTCTGGCTCAGCGTTCTCTCTTTTCTCAGCGAAATTTCAGAACACCTTTGACGAGGTGTTAGTCGCTCCTTTACCAACATCCCTTATTTTAAGCGCCTATATCACAGTTGGCATCATTCGAGGCTTTATAGCTGCAGGTTTAGTGGGCTTAGTCGTCACCTGCTTCATTCCTTTCTCTGTTCATGCTTGGCTCTTATCCATTGTTATCGTGATTTTAAGCAGCGCTTTGCTTTCAGCTTTAGGCTTAATCAATGCTATTTATGCCAAAAACTTCGAACAAATTTCGATGATACCCAGCTTCGTTCTAACACCATTAACGTATCTAGGTGGCGTCTTCTATTCCATCTCTGCGCTTCCACCCTTGTGGCAACACCTCTCACACATGAACCCCATTTACTACATCATCAGTAGCTTCAGGTACAGCTTACTAAACATCAGCAACCATTCCGTGAGCCTATACCTAGTACTACTCGCCATTCTAACCTGTGTCCTTGTTTTCATAGCGCATTACTTATTTCATTCTCGCTTTGGTATGAAAGATTAAGGATACGCGGGATTTTTTATCGGTAAGGTGGTAGTTCAGTTGATGCAGGTCGAGCAGTAGGATACTTGGGCCCTGAAAAGAGTCCAACTTTACTTGCCGTAGTTGCGGAAGGCATACCTAAAGCCGAATCCATAACACTGTTAGGAGTAGCTTTTAGGGGCTTTCCCCCTCCTATTGCGCTCGCTACTGGGACTACTTTAGCAGCTTGACTAGAGGCTTCGGGATTTAAAATATTTCTTACTTCTCTCAAAATATCTACTGTTTGTTCTGGCTTTATTGCACCCTCATGTTCGCCCTTTTTTAGTTTCCTCATTAAAGTAGCATCAGCATCCTCAACTGCTGTAAGAGCACTCTCAAGTCTTTTCATCGCGTTCTTTTCTCTGATATCTTGCACTGTGTCAGTTACATCACGAATTCGTTCAGCTTGTGCTTCAAGCGCTTTCGCCATTTTATTAACGCGCGTTGCAGGGCTATCTTCCAACCCAGCAGGGCGACTCATGGATTTACTGGGTGTTGCAGGAGATGTTCTAGCTCGTACTTTTTGGGGAGAAGGCGCTACCGGATAAGCCTTTGCTATTGGTAGGCTTGCATTGACAGGGCCTACAAACGCAGTTACTACTGGCCGTGCCTGCACCTTTCCTTCGATGTCTTTTCTCGCTCGTTTGAGTGCTACTGCTTCTACAGCTGTAGCAACGGGTGTTTTACTCTGACCGGCATGGGCTGAATTCATTGGACCAACAGGCACACCTTGCACCGTTGGTATCTCTGCTTGTGAATGATGTCGTGTTAGGTTTTTCACTTCTGTCAGTTTACGTTTTTTTCGTGTTGTTGGCCTAAAGCCAAAAACAGCTTTAACAGAGTCCCAAGAAAAATTCTTCATACCATACCTCTTATATTGACATTGATTCTTACGTTAACCGTTTATACCGAAAAAGCTTTACTACTCTGCTTCATGCCTTTTTGAGAAATTCTAGGAGTGGCGTATGAAAAACCAACTAACCGTCGGAAATGAGTAGACCCAGTCGCTGATGCTCCACCCCGCGCTCTAGAGTCAAGATGAGCAGTAATCTCCATAACACTATCGGGAGTCGCTTGAAGAGCTGGTGATCGTATTTTACCTTGACCTCCCGCAATCGCTTGAGCTTTGGCGGTTTGTTCTGCGATGAGATCCCTTTTCAGCTTCTCTATTTGTCTTATAAAAATAGGACGACCAACGTCTAATGCTCGCTGAACAGAATTTATCGTTCCAGGTGAGAGACATAAGTCTTCTTCTTCTACTTTTTCACCTGCAGTCATCGGACGACTTCGCTTAGACTGGGCAGATTCCTCTTGATGGACCGGTTGCACCTCTCTCACTTGAGCTAAGGATGCTTTTTCTGCTGCAGTCAAGGGACGAGAACGCTTATAGCTTTTAGTCTGTGCTTCCGCTCCGCCAGATTGTTGTACTGAATTTGTGAGGGCAGCTCGTACAAGGGAAGCTGAATCGGAAGGGCCCTGCAGCCTGGAACACAATAAATCAAACTGTCTAGGATCACTTGACGTAGCAAAAGCGTGTTCAATAGAAGAAAGCAAGACTTGTTCTGCTCTTTCTTCTGGAGTTATGAGGCGAGCTCGTTTATGTTTCGGTTGACGATTGGGGTTTTTTCTAATCCCACCACATGTTGCATCAGGCAAAACCCGTCCACTACGTTGGGCTCTATATCCAAGATTATCCTGAAGTTCTCTCCTAAAATAAGCCTCAGCACTTATCTGCGAGAAATAATGAATAACTTGAACAAACTGAGAATGTTTTTTAATCTCTGCATCAGCAGAAACTGACAAAGAAAATCCTGAACGCATTGTTTTACCTTATGTTTTTATATATAAGAGTTATCCTTTACAGCATAATAGGTGTGTAGAGTACCTTAAAACTGAGATAAAGTAAACCTTATTTGTAAATATTTAGCTCTATTTTTGGCCGTTATTTACTCTTCTTTTGTCGAAATCAATGCATTAGACTTCTGTGGTTATGCAGATATGAGTCAAACAACTCTACTTTATGAAACAAAATGTCTACCTGGAAACACATGCAGTATCCAACTAGACAATGTGAAGGCCGTGTCTTTCGACCCATACAATGACGATGACAATCCTGTTCCTCATGACACAACCGGGGTCAAGAGTTATAGCGTATTTAGCTATTCCGAGACATGGAAATGCTATGTCAGCCAGGACATGTTTTATCAATCCTACGTTGAGTGTAGCCCTGGGTCCTAAGTCGCTACCTTGGAAAGCGTCAAAAGTCTCGTTGGCTCCTAACAAGAAGTACGTCTTCGAACAGTAGCACTACGCCGTTGTGTTGCAGAGCGATTCCGCTTGCTCAGAATCGACTGCTTACTCAAGAGACGACGCTTCTCCTGAGACTCCATAATTCGAGTTCGTGCTTCTCTTAAAAAGAGCTGTACTTTCTCTTCGTGACTTGGACCATGCCTTTCATCATTCAATAACAGATGTTTCTGATCATCAGCAGGTGATCGATCCACCGATGAAACACGAAACGGTTCAGGTCCTTTTGCTGTTCTAGGTCTCGACACAACTGCTGTCGGAAAACGGAACGATGCTTCTTTGAGCGCATCCCTCCGGCGTTGTGCTTGCTCCTTCTTGTGGTCAGGACGGTTTAATCCTGCAGCATAACGCTGCGAAGCTCTTTGCATTGATTCTTTCAGTGAGTCTTTCCTTTCTGCTTCCGGGGATCGCCTTTCCTGTTGAGCTCTACGTCGCCTGTGGTGTTGATCCTCGAGGTAACGCTGAAAGCGCTGCTCTGCTCGGTCTCTTGCTCCTTGCTCGAAGGCCTCTTCTCTTAGAGACTTCTGGTTTTGTACAAAATTTTTGTTCAGCCTGCCGCAGGCCTGATGCACATCCCGCACTGCATAAACAGCCCACTGAAGAAGATCAATTGACGTCGCAACAGGAGGTAAAGAACTACCTTTTTTATCGAATCTGGACGATCCTTGATCAGTGTGTGTCATTTTTTACTCCAATAAAGGTACAAAAAAATGAATGTATCACTAAAATATACAAATAGCATCTGTCAGCTCCTCGTAGCGCCGGAACCCCAAGATGTCCATTATTGTTTCTTTTTTTGCTTTATTTGTGATCTGCTTTTAGGGAAATCGATGGGTTAATGACGATTGGAAGGAAGCAAAGGAACCCAATGAAAGGGTAATGCTATATCAGCCAAAACATGTGGGATGAATCATATGTTGAATGCAGCCCTGGTTCGTAAAACGCTAGACCTTTAGTTGGTCATTCACATGGCTAACAACACATCCCACAGTATGTGGAACAGATAAAAGTGACCCTCGGATCAAGAAAAAGGAAAACCATTAAAAAGATCAATTTTGTGTTCCTGCGAGAAGGGTTGAGCAACGGAGCAGAGTGTACACGCGAGTACATTATCAACGAAGTGCCGACCGTATTGCATTGCAATACCGGAAGGCACAAACCCGCGGGAGTCCTCGCGCTTGACGCGAGGAATTAATATAACTGGACCCCATATAACTGGACCCCATTTTTCAAGGCGTTGTTGCATAATTAAGTTTAAGCACCCCAATCGCTGTCATTCCTGGGAAGGCAGGAAACCAGGTGTATCAAAGCGGGCATAGCCCGCACACTCAGGCGTTCAATTTATAAATAAAGAGCTGACGGAATTGCGAAGCAATACCAGGAAGCGCCACCCTAACAGGAGTGCCCGTGCTTGACACCGGGTAGCCTAGACGTGCTCGCAAAGCTAATAAAGCAGCTGCTGACGGAATTCCGAAGGAATACCAGGAAGCACTAACCTGCTGGAATGCTTGTGCTTGACACGAGTAATTGATATAACTGGGCCCCTTTTTTCAAAGGGGTGACAGCGAGTGGACCCCAGCGGATTCGTTAACACGAACCGGTGCCTGTGAAGTTGCTGGACCCCCAGCGGATTGCGTGCCGCAACCGGGGGGCGTGTAAGAACAAAAAAAAACCTCTTGGTTTTACCCAAGAGGTTTTAGAATAAAAATTGGCGACGACCTACTTTCACATGGGAACCCCCACACTATCATCGGCGCTAAGTGGTTTCACTGCTGAGTTCGGGATGGGATCAGGTGGGTCACACTCGCTATAGCCGCCAAAACTGGTTAAGCTCAATAATTTGGTAAAAGACAAGTTACTCATTAAAAAGTCACTTTTGCGCATCTGCTCACTAAGTTTGCGCTTCCGATGCTCAAGTACTGACGTACGATCCGCTTCGGTTCTCAGCTTAGTTCGCATCTACATCAAAATTGCTCTTTTTTCTGAGCAACTTGATGATGCAAAAAGTAATGTACATAGACATTGTTATTAACAATTGATTTACGGGTATCGTTTCACTCACAACACAGTTGTGGGTGATTGAAATAGCTCGATCGCAATCATTTAGGATTACATAATCAAGCCTCACGGTTAATTAGTACAGGTTAGCTTCACACATTACTGCGCTTCCACACCCTGCCTATCAACGTCGTCGTCTTCAACGAACCTTCAGGGGGCTTAAAGCCCCGGGGAAATCTAATCTTGAGGGAGGCTTCCCGCTTAGATGCTTTCAGCGGTTATCCTGTCCACACGTAGCTACCCGGCTATGCCACTGGCGTGACAACCGGTGCACCAGAGGTGTGTCCACTCCGGTCCTCTCGTACTAGGAGCAGCTCCTCGCAAATTTCCAACGCCCACGACAGATAGGGACCGAACTGTCTCACGACGTTCTGAACCCAGCTCGCGTACCACTTTAAATGGCGAACAGCCATACCCTTGGGACCGGCTCCAGCCCCAGGATGTGATGAGCCGACATCGAGGTGCCAAACACCGCCGTCGATATGAACTCTTGGGCGGTATCAGCCTGTTATCCCCGGCGTACCTTTTATCCGTTGAGCGATGGCCCTACCATTAAGAACCACCGGATCACTAAGACCTACTTTCGTATCTGCTCGACCCGTCGGTCTCACAGTTAAGCACCCTTATACCTTTGCGCTCATAGGACGATTTCCGACCGTCCTGAGGGTACCTTTGTGCTCCTCCGTTACTCTTTCGGAGGAGACCGCCCCAGTCAAACTACCCACCATACACTGTCTCCGACCCGGATAACGGGCCTGGGTTAGAACCCCAATTATGCCAGGGTGGTATTTCAAGGATGACTCCACTAAGGCTGGCGCCTCGGCTTCAAAGTCTCCCACCTATCCTACACAAACATAATCAGAGTTCAGTGCAAAGCTATAGTAAAGGTGCACGGGGTCTTTCCGTCTAGTCGCGGGTACACTGCATCTTCACAGCAATTTCAATTTCACTGAGTCTTGGATGGAGACAGTATGGCCATCGTTACGCCATTCGTGCAGGTCGGAACTTACCCGACAAGGAATTTCGCTACCTTAGGACCGTTATAGTTACGGCC